>SESD01000396.1_pt1 | contig 27157 bp, 28 predicted proteins | sample 3171411 | NCBI WGS metagenome assembly SESD01 (sample SAMN06051880, study PRJNA518727) | freshwater metagenome | biome: subpolar coniferous forest; feature: holomictic lake; material: water; isolation source: holomictic Lake 442, 16.5 m depth | place: Canada: near Kenora, Ontario | collected...
GCTATAGTTGAAATTGAAACGTTGTTGGTCATTGGCAAACTGGCCGCGCGCGAAATTCGCGACGCACTGAATTGGATAGCAGCCCAGAAGGCGTTTCTTTTGAACGAGTGGCAGAGGTACAACTCATGAGCGAATTTTTCCATCCAAAACTCCAATCGGTAACTGCATTGAAACCCTACCGATTGAGAACCACCTGGAGCACGGGTGAAGTGCTGGAGGTCGACGTGTCGCATGTGATGCGCGGATCGGCCTTTGCCGATATCCGAAAGCCTGAAGTGTTTCGCAAGGTGCACACCGACGGATCAAGCATCGAGTGGTTTGATACAGAGCTTGGGCCGGACAATGTTTATGCCTGGGCGAAAGAACAAGCGGGTGAGGTCAGTCATGAAATGTTCGGGGGCTGGATGCACCGCAACAAGCTTTCGCTTTCTGGTGCTGCTGATGCACTGGGCATCAGCCGTCGCATGGTGAGCTATTACCGCACGGCGCACAAAGCGATCCCCCGGTCAATATGGCTTGCGTGCTTGGGTTGGGAGGCGACACGACCGAGCACGCACATCCTTCCCCGCCGGCTCCCCACGGCAAGAGAATACGCCAGCGCACACGCCTGAAGCCGACGACGGTGCCCGGCAGTTCGGTGCCCCTGACGGATTTGGCCCGTCATGCCAACGTGATGAACCCGGTTGGCACGACGGTTGCCCCGCTTGCCCAGGACACGGGCGATCAGTTTTTGTGGGATCTGCTGGCCGCCCACGCGGATCTGCTATTGGTCACCGGCGAAAAATTGCTGCAGCAAGATGCGGCAATGCAGCTGCGCGTCATCTCACCGCAAGCCTTTATCGCCCAGCGATCAGATCAATTCGAATTACAATAATATGTGTTTTGTAATTCATTGTTGGAGAACGCCATGAGAAGCACGATAACCGAGCGCGGGCAGACGGTGATTCCGGCTGCAATTCGCCGCCAGTTTCATTTAAGCCCGGCTGATCGGCTGGAGTGGGTGTTAGACAACGGCACCATCCGCGTGGTGCCCGTGCGTGCCAACCCGGTGGATGCGTTTCGGGGCCAGGGGCTGGGCGGCTCAACCGGCCGTTTGCTGAGCGCCCGCCGACAAGAATTGGCGAACGAATGAAGCGTTATGTGCTCGATGCCTCGGCCTTGCTGACGTTGCGCGATGACGAACCCGGTGCTGATCGTGTGGCTGAGGTTTTGCAACTTTGCGCTGCTGGCAAGGCGCGTTGCTATGGCTGCTTTATCACGTTGATGGAGGTGCTGTACCGGGTTTGGCGCGACGAGGACGAAACCAGGGGGCGGTTGACATACCAGCAGTGCCTGGCCTTGCCCATCGAGTGGGTGCGTGACACTGATGCATTGCTGCTGAAGGCCGCCGAGCTGAAGGCGCTTTATCCCTTGTCGTTAGCCAATGCCTGGATTGCTGCTTGCGCCCTGGAGCAGGGTGCCGTGTTGATGCATAAAGACCCTGAATTTAGTGCGCTGCCGGTACAGCAGGAAGTTCTTCCGCTGAAGCAAAAAAGCCCCCGATAATTGCTAGTTTCAATTGTTTCCCATGGGTTGCACGCTGTGAAAGTAATGCTCCTTATCACCAAGGGCGAGACCGGAGGCGCGCAAACGCATGTGCTGGCGCTGTGCCAGGAACTAGCCCATCGAGTGCAATTTGTTGCGGCCATTGGCGGAAACGAAGCCGTGACGGTGCTGGGGCAAGGGCTGACTGCGCTGGGTGTGCCGGTGGTCCAAATGCCACAACTGGGCAATTCTCTTTCGCCTCTGCGGGTGCTTGCTGCGGTGCGCGCGCTGCTGCGACTGCTGCGCCAGCATCAGCCTGATGTCATTCATGCGCACAGCGCGATGGCGGGAGTGGTTACCCGGATCGCTGGTCGCATCGCCAACATTCCGGTGATCTATACCGTGCACGGCTTTGGCTTTAAGCCCGAGGTGCCGCGCTTGCAGCGCTGGGCTGCCTGGGCGACTGAATTTGCATTGGCACCGTTCACGAGCCACATGGTGTGTGTGTCGGAATACGAGCGCCGGTTGGCGGCACGCTTGCCGATTCGCTCAGAACGGGTGAGCGTGATTTTCAACGCCGTGACCGACGCCGCGACCCGGCACCGCCCGGTACAGGATCCGGTACGCGTGGTGATGGTGGCGCGCATGGCCAGCCCGAAACGACCTGACCTGCTGCTGCAAGCTTTGGCGCTACTACGTGATCGACTTGGCCACGAAGTGCCGGCTACGTTGATTGGCGATGGACCAGACATCAAGGTTCATCAGGCGCTGTGTCAGCAATTGGGGTTGCAGGATGTGACTTTCACCGCCAACGTTAACGACGTGGCGCAGCGTCTGGCGCAGCACGCGATCTTTGTCCTGATGTCTGATCATGAGGGTCTGCCGATCTCGGTAATCGAGGCGATGCATGCCGGTCTTGCCGTGGTGTCCAGCGATCTGCCCGGTCTGCGTGAATTGATCGATACGGGAACACACGGCTTGCTGGTTCCGAACCAAGCCGTGGCGCTCGCAGACAGTCTGTTCTTACTGGCAAGTGATCCCGATTTGCGACAGCGTCTTGGACAGGCGGCGCATCAGCGGGTTGAAGATCAGTTCAGTCCAGATCGGATGGTCGAACCGGTGGCGGCGCGTTACGCGCAGTTGGCTTATCCAGCCCCCCGGCTGATCACCGATCTTGAATCCTACAGCACGCTGGCATCGACCACGGCCCGGCAGAAAGCAACGCAACTTCGTTGGTCGCTCAAGGGAATGACGGTGTTGTTGGTGAGCTACCTGATTGCCACCGGCTTGCACCAGGCCAACATCGTGACTTATCAGTTTGGTCAGACGGTGCTGTGGTGTAGCGTGCCCTACATGCTGGCCGCAGATTGGCTATACCGTGGCATTAGTGTGCCTGCCGCGGAGCGGGCGGGCCTGCTGCTGGTCACGACTGCCACACCGTTTTTGCTCACGCCTTTGGGCTTTGCCGTTCTGCAGCTTCCCTATTCACGGGGTGCGGTGTTGTTGGTGTATGTCTTGTCCACCGCCTGGTTCGCGTTCGGCAACTGGCTGCACCAGCGCAGACATATTCAGCGACTGGCTTATTTCGACGAAGGTGTTCCCGCGCAACTGCGTGCCATGCTCGGTCAAGACGACATCAGTGGTCAGTCATTGCGCCTGGTGCCGTGGCCTTTGCGGGCCGTCGAATCAGGGGAAATCCCAGCTTGTGAAGGGGTGGTGCTGGACCGGCAGGTGCCCAGCAGCGACGCGCGAAGCCAACTCCTGAGTCGACTCAAACTCAGTCACGTGCGGTTGTACGGCGTGGAGGCCGTGGCAGAACTGTTGAGCGGGCGCAAGATGCTGCCCTCCGATCAGGACGAACTTTGGCAACTGGATGGCAACCCCGCCTACGACGTTGCCAAGCGCAGCCTGGATGTGGCGCTGGTGCTGCTTCTGCTGCCGCTGTGGCTGCCGCTGTGTCTGCTGGTGACCCTTGCGGTCAAGCTGGATTCGGACGGACCTGCGCTTTTCAGCCAGAGCCGGGTCGGGCGCGACGGCCGCAGTTTTCGGCTCTGGAAATTTCGCAGCATGCGCCATCAAAGCCAGCCGCAGTCGGCTCGCTTTGCTCAAGTGCAGGATGAGCGCATCACTCGCGTGGGTCGCACCATTCGCCGCTGGCGTCTGGACGAACTACCGCAGTTGTGGAACGTGTTGCTGGGGCACATGAGCCTGATTGGCCCGCGACCGGAGCAGACGCAGTTCGTCGAGGCCTTTGCCACCCGTATTCCGGCCTACACCTACCGCCACCTGGTGCGCCCCGGCCTCACCGGTTGGGCCCAGATGCAGCAAGGCTATGCCGATAGCGAAGAAGAAACCGTGGTCAAGCTCAGCTACGACCTTTACTACGTGGCGCACTACTCCATGGCGCTGGACCTGTTGATCGCCTACAAGACCATCCGCACCGTGCTGAACGGTTTTGGCGCGCGCTGAAAGGTCAGAGATGCAATACAGAGCCGGGATCGTTTGGGTGAAGTTCGTTGGAACCCATGCCCGGTATGACCAAATTAACGTGGAGACCGTGAATGAATATTATGCCAATCCGAAACGACGACGACTTGCATGCTGCATTCAAGCGGCTGGAACTGGTGTATCAGGCCCAAGACGGAACGCCAGAGGCGGACGAGATGGAAATTCTTGTAACACTCATCGAAGCTTATGAACACAAGCATTACCCGATCAATGCTGCCGATCCGGTTGACGCCATTAAATTCAGGATGGAACAACAAGGGCTCACCCCAAAAGACCTGGAGCTCTATATCGGCTCAAGTGGTCGTGTTTCCGAAGTGCTGAACCGCAAGCGCTGGTTAAGTTTACAAATGGTAAAGAGGTTGCATGATGGGTTGCATATTCCATACGAAAGCCTCTTGGCAGCCGCCTAGCATCGATTGCCTACAAGATCATCGGCAGCATGCTGTCACGCGCCCTCGACCCGGGCCTGCACCAACAACACATCCGACCAGATCGGTCGCCACTGCGTGAGGGTGCGCAACAACCGCCCATTGATTGAGCCCGAAGCCGAGACCGCACAACCGTGCAGACTTTTAGGCTGCAACCCGGCATCCGCCAGCACCTTCAACACCGTGAAGGGCGAGAACCACGCACGGTGATCGGTGTTGATGCGCTCCACGCCGCCCAGTGCCTGCACTGCGTTGCGCAGCGACAGCGCGTTGGGTACCGTGACGATGAACTCGGCCGTTGGCAGGCACTGCGCCAGGCGCCGCAGGAAAGCCGCCGGGTCTGGCAAGTGTTCGATCACATCGGGCACCAGCACCAGGTCAAGTTGCCAGGCGACCAGTGTGGCACCGGCATCAGGCGCAAAAATGTCCAGCGCATGCACGTTGTCAAAACCCAGACTGCGCGCCGTCGCCACAGCCTGCGGGTTGATGTCGATGCCGATGCACTCGCTGGCACTGCGGCTCAGGCGCGCATGCAGCCAACTGCCGTCGGCAATGCGGCTGGCAATCAAGGGCACATGGTCGGCAAAGCCCACATGCAGCACCCGCCGGCCCGCCACCCACTGTGTCAGCACATCGCCACGTGGCTGGGAATGACTGATAATTTGAGGTCGGTAGGGCAGGTCGTCACTGAAAGACTGGCCCGACAAATAACTTTCGATCTGCTTCATCCCGCCATTATCGACACCAACACCGCCCCCCAAGTGACACCGCGCGTCCTGCTGCTGCAAGAAGACCAGGGCATCGGTGGCGTGAGCACGATCACCAATACGCTAAGCCAGTCACTGCGCCAACAGGGCTGGCCGGTCACCGAACTGGCCCTCAACCGGTGTGGCTGGCGGGAGCGACTGACGATGGCCGGGCAGTGCGACGTGATGTTGGCCAGCCACAATTTCAAACCGGCCTACGTGGCCTGGGCACTGGGCAAGCTGGCGCGCAAGCCGGTGGTGGTATGGGTGCATGGCCCGCTGCAAGAGGTGCTGACGCAGGCCAATGCTTCAGCCATCAAGCGCGCCTGGCTGCGCTGGTTGTACCTGCGCGTGCCACAGTTCGTGTTTGTCTCGCACGCTTCGCGCGATTCGTTTGAACGATTCATGCAGGAGTCTGTGGCATCGCATCAGCATCGTGATGTCATCCCCAACGCCGTCGCACAGCCACCCAAGAAGTTGGACCCGGAACAACCGGACCACGCACTGGTGGCTGATCCACGGCTGGCTTACATCGGCCGTCTCTCGGAAGAAAAACAACCCGGCTTGTTGCTGGACATGCTGCGTTTGCTTCCGCCTCAGTTTCGGTTGACGCTGGTAGGTGATGGCCCCCTGCGCAATGCACTGCGTGAGAGTGGGGCCGACTTGCTGGCCAGTGATCGCCTGACGCTGGCTGGCCCGCAAGCGCATGGCCCAGGCTTGTATGCGCCCTGGAATTTGACGCTACTCGCCTCGCGCTATGAGGGCTGCCCGATGACCTTGCTGGAGTCGTTTGCCGCGGGCGTTCCCTGCGTCGGCTTGCCAGTCCCGGCCTTGCGAGAAGTTGTGGCTGAAGACGCGCCTTACCTGCTGGCGCGTGATCACTCGGCGCAGGCCTTGGCCGATGCCGTGCAAGCTGTTTACGCCATGCCACGGAACCAGCTGCAGGCCGACATGGCGCGTGTGCTGTTGCGCCATAGCGTGAATGATTTTGTGCAACGCTGGCAGACTGTGCTGCAACAGGTGGCGCGGCCATGCTGATCCACTTTGTGCATACCGGCGATGCCTACTTGCCCGAGTTGCAGGCCTATGTTGAGTTTGTGCGGGCTGCCGGCCATCAGGCCCAGCTGCACTACCAAATTGATACCGTGCCAAGCGATGCGGCCGTGCTGTGGTGGCTGTGCGGCCAGGTCAGCCCCGAGCTGGCACAGCGCTATCCGGCGGCCTTTCACATTCACGAATACGCCTCGGCGTCAGTGCCGCCATTGGCCTGGCTGAAAGACCGTGTCAAGCGCTGGCACCAGGCAACGCCGAACTACCGCATCTTCCAAAATGACTGGGTGCGCCGGCGCATGGGCTTTAACGATGCGGTGCCAGCTGAGTTGCGCGACATGGGTATTGCGTCCGATTTTTTTGATGCGTCGCCTGCGGCAGTGGAGCCCGAGTTTGACTTTGTCTATCTGGGTGAGATGCGTCGCCTGCGGCATTTTTTGCCACTCTTTGATGCACTTGCGCAGACTGGACGGCGCGTGTTGCTGATTGGTCAGATGCCGGATGATCTGAGGCCACGTTTGCAGCGTCATACCAACTTGAGCGTCACCGGGCGCGTGCCCCACAACCAGGTGCCTGCCCAGTTGCGCCGCGCTCGCTACGGCCTGAACCTGGTTCCCAACCAGTTACCCTACACCCAGCAGACGTCGACCAAGTTGCTGGAGTATTGCGCCGCCGGGTTGCGCGTGCTGTCGACCGACTATGCCTGGGTGCGTGAATTTGAGCAGCAGTACCCGGCCCGCTTTGCCTACCTGCCGTGTCAAGCGAGTGTTGCGGCCTACCTCGCCCATCTTGGCCCGGCACTGGACCAACAACTGCTGCAGGTGCCCGATGTGCGTTCATTGGCATGGCCCCGCTTGCTGGCCGGCTTGCAGATCTGGCACCAACTGGGCATTCAGGCATGAGGCTGCCCCGCGCTTCTGTTCCCATTGCGCTGGCCAGCGCGGTATCGCTGACGGCTCAAGTGCTGTTCAGCCTGGTGATGTTGCGGCTCTTTGCACCGCAGGCGGTGGGCGAGTTTTCTGTCATCAGCCAGATTGCGTTTTTCTGGATGACGCTGGCACTGGCGCAAAGCCCGCTCCAGCTGCTGGCCGACGTGCACCAGCCGCCCGTGCAGGTCCTTCGTGCTGCCCTGAAGAGCAGTCTGCTGCGCTTGGGGCTGCTGCTGCCTCTGGCCTGGCTGGGGGTGCAGTTCAGCGGGCTGACCCAGACCGGTCAGGTAATGGCTTGGGCTGCGGTGCTGGCGCTGATGCAACTGGGTTGGTATCTGGCCCAGCCGCTGACCTTGCGGATGGCATCCTCGCGATCCGCCGCTCTGGGGCGCGCCGTGCCACCGATGGTTGCGTTGGCGGTGGCGGGCCTGGTTGGTGGCCTGTGGCCGCAAGCCGGCAGCACCAGCTTACTGCTGGCCGCCGCGTCGGGCTATGCCGTGGGTGCGTTGTGGCTGTTTCAGGCTCGCAGGGAGGGCGTCCAAGGTACCGCAGAAGCGGTCGCTGCAACATTCACACCGGCACAAGCCGACACGCGCAGCACGGCGCTGCGCTTGGCCCACACCACGGCCGACGCGCTGACTGGCGTCGCCATCGTGCTGGTCTGGCAGCGCAGCCATGGCGCCGCCGAGGCCGGCTATCTGGCGGTGTTGCTGCGGGTGTTGGGGTTCGTGCCGACCATGATTCACGCCGCCTGGGCGCAGGTGCTACTGGCGCAGGGAACGCGCCGCCATGCTTCACCACTTTGGGTTGGACTGGCCGGTGCCACGGCGACAGGGTTATTGGGTCTGGCCTGTGTGGTCGCTGTGCATATGCAGTGGCTGGCCCCGTCGTGGGCTGGGTTGCTGCCCATTGTGCTGCCTTTGGTGCTGTGGCAAGCGGGCGCGTGTTTGTTGGCGGCCTGCAGTCACTTGCCGTTTCAGCGCGGCCGGGCCAGCATGTTTTCTTATGCCGCTATCGGTTTTGATGCGCTGCAACTTTTTGTGCTGTGCGCGCCGCTGGCACTGGGCTATCCACTGGCCGTTGCAGCGCATGCCTGGTGGGTGGGTGGGGTTTCAGCCGCCGGATTACTGGCATTGAGTTTGCTGCTGATCCGTCCCCAGCGATCACTACAGCCTGCGCCGACTAAACTCATCTGACTTCAACAAGAGACTTTCCAGCCATGATTTTTGTCACTGGCGGCGCCGGTTATATCGGCACCCACACTTGTGTCGAGTTGCTCAATGCAGGGTTTGATGTCACCGTGTTCGACAACTTTTGCAACAGCCAGCCCGAAGCTCTGGCGCGCGTGCAGCGCATCACCAGCAGACGGCCGAAGCTGGTGCAGGGCGACATTCGCGATTCGGCGGCACTGGAAGCGGCCTTGCGCAGCAGCGGTGCCAGCGCCGTCATCCACTTCGCCGGGCTCAAGGCGGTGGGCGAGTCGGTGCAAAACCCGCTGGCCTATTACGACAACAATGTGGTGGGCACAGTGCGGCTGCTGGAGGCGATGGCGGCGTGCAACGTCAAAACGCTGGTCTTCAGTTCATCCGCCACAGTCTATGGCGACCCACACTATCTGCCGCTGACCGAAGACCATCCGCTGTCAACCACCAACCCGTATGGCCAGACCAAGCTGGTGATTGAACAAATGTTGCGCGACCTGCACCGCAGCGACCCAAGATGGCGCCTGAGTATCCTGCGCTACTTCAACCCGGTGGGCGCCCACACCAGTGGCCTGATCGGCGAGGACCCACAAGGAACGCCCAACAACCTGCTGCCGTTTGTGGCCCAGGTGGCCGTGGGGCGCCGTGAGTTCTTGAATGTGTGGGGCAACGACTACTCAACGCCCGACGGAACCGGCGTGCGCGACTACATCCACGTTGTGGACCTGGCGCTGGGGCACCTCAAGGCGCTGGAGCGCCTGCAGCAGCACGAAGAATGCCGAGCCATCAACCTGGGCACGGGTGTGGGCTACAGCGTGCTGGACATGGTGCGGGCTTTCGAGCAAGCCAGCGGCAAGCCGGTGCCATACAAGGTGGCGCCACGCCGCGCCGGTGATATTGCCGCCTGTTACGCCGACCCGGCACAAGCCCTGGCACTGCTGGGCTGGCGCGCCGAGCGCGGGCTGGAAGCCATGTGTGCCGACGCCTGGCGCTGGCAGAGCGGCAACCCCGAGGGATACCCTTCTTGACGCGCCGCCAATTCGTGTTTGCGGCACCAAGCGTCTTGCCAAGACGGAAGTCAGGCGCGCCAGGGTTCGCCGGAACCACCGGACTGATGCTGAACTTGTATCTGACAATTCTTAAGAACCGTCGTCTACCAATTTTGTATTAATCATACATTAGTTGTATTTATAAATACAAAGCGCTACACTGTCACGGGACAGAGCAAAAGCATTCCCAGGAGAAAAATCATGGATGCTGTACTTGAGCGTCAGACTAGTGCATCACAGGACCGGGGGGCCTTGGCCAAGATGGTGATGACCTTGCTCGACCATTGGAAACTGACGACTGAGGAACAGGCCGCCCTGCTAGGCATTGCTTCGAGCAACCGGTCTGCGCTGACACGTTATCGCAAGGGTGAGCCCATCGGTACCAGTCGTGACCAGTATGAGCGGGTGGGTCACCTGCTGGGAATTCACAAGAACTTGCGCCTGTTGTTTCCTCAGAACCGGGATCTGGCTTATCGATGGATGTCGACCCGAAACAAGGCATTTGACAACTTGACGCCAGTGGAAGTGATCAAGGAGTGGGGTTTTGCCGGCTTGCTGATGGTGCGCTCGTACCTTGATCGCGCGCGCGGTGTTTGACCGATTGGTTGGATGAATCGTCTTTTTTCTAGTCTGACACTGGCGGATGTCCATCGCGACGTGATCCGCAACATCGTCTCGCTCGGAGAGTCTCAGGATCTGTTTGACGACTTAACCGATAGCCCGGACGAATGGCTGTTGGCCCAACAAGTTGAAGACGAGGTCAAGCCACCGCCTTATCGTTCACGCACGCCGGTGATCCATCGGCCGTTTGAGGATGCCCAGTGGTTCAATGCGATCTTATGGCCCTTTAAGAACTGGCAGGCCAGTCGTTTCTCTGACGGCTCATTTGGGGTTTGGTACGGCTGCGATTGTGTCGAGGGGACCGTCTATGAATCCGCTTATCACTGGTATCGGTGGCTGCTGGGTGACGCAGGCTATGAAAAACATCAGGTCGTCGCTGAACGCAAGCTGTACTCTGTGGCTTGCGATGCCGCTTTGCTGGATTTGCGCCAGGTAGTGCACGACTATCCAGCGTTGGTCCACAAGACTGACTACACCGAGGCCCAATCAGTCGGTGCCAGGATTCACCGTGAGGGACACCCAGGACTTGTCGTCCCATCAGTTCGATACGCCAGTGCAGAGAACTATGCGGTGTTCAACCCTGTAGCCTTGTCCAACCCAAGGCTCAACTGCCAACTGAACTATCGACTCGATGGTAAGCGCATCGTTGTAGAGCGACAGCCTGGCGTGATGTGGATGGAGATACCCATCACAGAAATTTGAAAGATTTGCCTTGGTTCTGGCGGTGGCTGAACGGGACCCTAAGTCAGGCAGTTGGCCCGCCCGATAGCGACAACATGTACACAGATGTGCCAGCCATCAAATTGGGCGCAAAGCGCACCTTGCGTTCGTCCTGGATACCAAAGCTGTCCAGCACCTTCAGGCCACTTCGCTGGGCCAGCACTGCGAGGTCAGCGTGGGTGCCAACCCGGATGTTGGGTGTGTCGTACCATTGGTAGGGCAGACGCTTGGTGACTGGCATGCGCCCGCTCAACACGCTCAAGCGGTTTGGCCAATGCGCAAAATTGGGAAAAGCCACGATGCCGATGCAGCCAACGCGAACAGTTTCTCGCAACATCACCTCGGCGTTGCGCAGGTGTTGGAGGGTGTCGATTTGCAACACCACGTCGAACGAAGCATCGTCAAACAATGACAGTCCTTCATCCAGATTGAGTTGGATGACATTGACACCGCGCTTGACACAGGCCAGCACGTTGGCGTCGTCAATTTCAATACCATAGCCGTTACAGCCACGCTCCTTTTGCAGGTACGCCAACATGGCGCCGTCGCCACAGCCGAGGTCGAGTACACGTGAGCCTTCAGGCACCATTTTGGCAAGGGTTTTCATGGTTGCGAGATCGCTCATGGTCTTGCCTCCGCCCTCATGGCCATGCCGCTGTCCAAGGTGAGCGTACCCAGCTTGGGACGGCCCGGCGTTGCGGCTGTAATCTCACTGGCCACGTTATCAAAATAAGACCTGATGACAGCCAGGTAACGCGCATCGTCAAGCAAAAAAGCATCATGCCCGTGCGGCGCGTCAATCTCGGCGTAGCTCACGTCACGTCGGTTGTCTAGGAGCGCCTTGACGATTTCACGGCTGCGTTTGGGAGCAAACCGCCAGTCTGTGGTGAAGCTCGCTAGCAAGAATTTGCAGGTCGCTCGCGCCAGCGCGTGGGTCAAGTCACCACCGTAGGTTCGGGCCGGATCAAAGTAGTCGAGCGCCCTTGTGATCAACAGGTAAGTGTTGGCGTCAAAGTACTCTGCAAATTTGTCCCCCTGATGTCGCAAATAGCTTTCGATCTGGAACTCGACGTCTTGTGTGCTGTAAAGGTAGTCGACCAAATCCCCATCCTTCGCGGCAGTACGCAACTGGCGACCAAACTTCTCGTTCATCACATCGTCACTCAAGTAAGTGATGTGACCGATCATGCGGGCGATGCGCAAACCCCTTTTTGGAATTACGCCATGCGCGTAGAAATGACCGTCGTGGAAATCCGGATCCGTCGCGATGGCGCGCCGTGCCACTTCATTAAAGGCGATGTTCTCTGCTGTCAGATTCGGAGCGCTGGCCACGACCACGGCGTGCCGCACACGATCCGGGTATTGCAGCGCCCACGACAAGGCTTGCATTCCGCCCAAAGAACCGCCCATCACTGCAGCCATTGTCTGGATGCCCAAGGCGTCCAGCAGACGGGCCTGCGCGCTAACCCAATCCTCGACGGTCACTACCGGAAAGTCGGCGCCATATACCCGACCACTGTCGGGGTTTACATGCATCGGCCCGGTGGAGCCGAAGCAGGAGCCGAGGTTGTTGACGCCAATAACAAAAAATCTATTCGTGTCTACCGGCTTGCCCGGCCCAATCATGTTGTCCCACCAGCCCTCAGATTGAGCTTGACCCGCATAGACACCGGCGACGTGGTGCGACGCATTGAGGGCATGGCAGACCAGGACGGCGTTAGATTTGTCGGCATTGAGAGCGCCGTAGGTTTCGAAACTCAAGGAATAGTCGCGAATGGTCGCGCCACTTTGCAAGGGCAAAGCGTCAGCAAATTGCATGGTCTGTGGGGTGACTATCATTTTAATTGGTTTCGGCAGAGCCAACTGGGCATCTGCGTAGCTCTGGCTAGTCCCACAATGTCTAAAAAACAGGCTGTTCCAAGGGTGGCGCTGGGTACCGGGTGAAGCGGCTGCATTTAGCTGAACTTCGAAGCATTTCGGCGCCGAGACCCGCAATCTCCGAGCAAATCGGAAAAAGACAGCCAGTATAGATGGAAGTCCAATTTCATTGGCGCTGCTGGGAAAACCTTTGAATATAAAACGGCAGGGGTGTCCAATCAATCCTTTTAGAGAGTTGCACGGCTGCAAGTCTGACATCCATGGCAATTCTCCGCACTATTGTGCGCACTCAAAAAGATTTCTGGCTCATTTTTTGCTTTATTTTGGTGCGTATCGACATTTCCGAAACTTTACGCACTAATTAAAGACACTTCTACATAAGGAATTCTATGGAGGCACTAAAACAGGGCGCAGACACCCTGTTCATCCTGATTGGTGCGGTCATGGTATTGGCCATGCACGCCGGTTTTGCATTTTTAGAACTCGGCACCGTGCGCCGCAAAAATCAGGTGAACGCGCTGGTCAAGATTCTGGTGGACTTTTCCGTGTCAACGGTTGTCTATTTTTTAATCGGATACGCGGTAGCCTACGGCACCAGCTTCTTCGTCGGCGCCGAGCAGTTAGCAGCCAAAAACGGCTATGAGCTTGTCAGGTTTTTCTTTTTGCTGACGTTCGCAGCAGCTATTCCGGCGATTATCTCTGGCGGCATTGCCGAGCGAGCCAAGTTCTGGCCGCAATTGCTGGCCACAGCGGTAATCGTGGGTTTCATTTATCCGTTCTTCGAAGGCATCGTTTGGAACCAGCACTTCGGTGTGCAGGCCTGGATCAAAGCCGTCACCGGGGAAGAGTTTCACGATTTTGCCGGCAGTGTGGTGGTGCACACCTTAGGCGGCTGGATTGCCCTGCCTGCTGTCTTCCTTTTAGGTGCCCGCAGTAACCGCTATCGCAAAGATGGGGCTATCTCTGCGCATCCTCCGTCCAGTATTCCATTTCTGGCTCTGGGAGCATGGGTGCTTACTGTGGGATGGTTCGGCTTCAATGTGATGAGCGCACAAACATTGAACAAAATCTCAGGCTTGGTAGCGGTAAACTCTTTAATGGCTATGGCCGGTGGCACACTGGCGGCATTGCTGGTCGGCAAGAACGACCCCGGTTTTGTCCACAACGGCCCGCTTGCCGGACTGGTCGCTGTGTGTGCCGGGTCTGACCTCATGCATCCTCTGGGGGCACTGTTTGTGGGTGGCGTGGCGGGCGGCATCTTTGTCTTCATGTTCACGCTGACACAAAACAAATGGAAGATCGATGACGTGCTGGGCGTGTGGCCATTGCACGGATTGTGCGGAACCTGGGGAGGCATCGCAGCCGGCATTTTTGGCAACAAAGCGATGGGCGGATTAGGAGGCGTCAGCCTTGGTGGCCAACTTCTCGGGACGGCTATGGGTGTCATCTGGGCCGTCGGTGGGGGCTTGGCAGTTTACGGCATGCTCAAGGCCAGCATGGGTTTGCGCTTGAGTCAGGAAGAAGAATTTGATGGCGCCGACCTGTCTATTCACAAGATTAGCGCCTCTCCAGAAAGAGAAGCGAACTGGTAGTGGCCTTCCCGCAAATCTGTTGCCGTTTGTCGTCGGCGCAGATTGTCGGAACCAACATGGGGCAATACTACGAATCGTTGTTTGACCTGTGGCGCCATGAAGACAAAACTGTTTACCAAAGGGTCGAATGCAAGTTTGCGATTGCCAAAGTATTTGTGAAAAAATAAAACTTGACGCATAATGCAGCCGTATTGCCGAAAATCGGTTGTACAAGTTTGCGGTGTTTGTCAGTTTCGCGTCTGCTTTAAGTCTTCATTGGTTTGTTGATTGCGGGTTAATAGCGGTTTTGGACTCCATCGCGTTTTGAGTCATTTTGAGGAGTCCTTTCATGGGCAACAAACTTTACGTGGGCAACCTGCCCTACACTTTCCGTGACGAAGACCTGCAGCAAGCATTTGCGGCACACGGTACCGTCACCAGCGCCAAAGTCATGATGGAGCGTGACACTGGCCGATCCAAAGGCTTCGGCTTTGTGGAAATGGGCAGCGACGCTGAGGCACAAGCGGCTATCAGCGGGATGAACGGCCAACAATACGGTGGTCGTGGTCTCGTGGTAAACGAAGCCCGTCCGATGGAAGCTCGTCCTCCCCGCACTGGCGGCGGCGGCTTCGGCGGTGGTGCTGGCGGTGGTGGCGGTGGCGGTTACGGCGGTGGCGCTGGCGGCGGCCGTAGCGGTGGCGGCGGTTACGGTGGTGGCGCCGGCGGCGGTCGCAGTGGCGGCGGCGGCGGTGGTTACGGCGGTGGTCGTAGCAGCTATTGAGCACTCGAAAAGCTCTAGACGCTAACCAAAAAACAAAAGGGCCCTGGTGGCCCTTTTTTATTTCATCAGGGAATCCCGCGAGACAGCAGCAATTGATTGCTGAGGGTCGCGTGGGTCGCGTGGGTCGCGGATTTTGCTTGCGAGCTTTTTGTGAAGCACGCAGCAATCTGCAAATGAATCCCACACTTTTGCCTACCCTATCTTGAAAGTCTGACAAATTGCCTTATCATTAGCACTCGTAAGAGATGAGTGCTGGCAAAATTTGCCAACCGAGAACTCGCTCTTAAAGTTAATGAGCGCCAACTTAATTTGTTGACGCTCGTGTTGTCAACCTTTGTTTCAAAACCCATAGGAGCTCCCATGAAACTTCGCCCTCTACACGATCGCGTGATTGTTAAACGCGTGGAAAACGAAACCAAAACCGCTTCCGGCATCGTCATACCAGATAGCGCTGCCGAAAAGCCCGATCAAGGTGAAGTGCTGGCCGTGGGCCCTGGCAAAAAGAACGACAAAGGCGAATTGAGCGCCATGGCCGTCAAAGTCGGCGACCGCGTGCTGTTTGGAAAATACAGCGGTCAAACCGTCAAGGTTGACGGCGACGAACTACTCGTCATGAAAGAAGACGACCTGTTTGCGGTCGTTGAGAAGTAATTTCTCAGTCCCTCATCATCTTTTAAATTAACTGAATTCGGAGAAATCAACATGGCAGCAAAAGACGTCATTTTCGGCGGCGAAGCCCGCGCACGCATGGTCGAGGGTGTCAATATCCTGGCCAACGCGGTGAAGATCACCCTCGGCCCCAAGGGTCGTAATGTGGTTCTGGAGCGCTCTTTCGGCGCCCCCACCGTGACCAAGGACGGTGTTTCCGTCGCTAAAGAAATCGAACTCAAGGACAAACTGCAAAACATGGGTGCGCAGATGGTCAAGGAAGTCGCTTCCAAGACTTCTGACATTGCTGGTGATGGCACCACCACTGCCACTGTCCTGGCACAAGCCATCGTGCACGAAGGCATGAAATACGTCGCTGCTGGCATGAACCCGATGGATCTGAAGCGCGGTATTGACAAGGCAGTCACTGCTTTGGTTGCCGAGCTGAAAAAGGCTTCCAAAGCCACCACCACATCGAAAGAAATCGCGCAAGTTGGCTCGATCTCCGCCAACAGCGACGAAGCCATCGGCAAGATTATTGCTGACGCCATGGACAAGGTCGGCAAAGAAGGCGTTATTACGGTGGAAGACGGCAAGTCGCTCGACAGCGAACTCGAGGTCGTTGAAGGCATGCAGTTTGACCGTGGCTACCTGTCACCTTACTTCATCAACAGCCCGGAAAAGCAAGCCGCTTTGCTGGACAACCCGTTTGTGCTCCTTTACGACAAGAAGATCAGCAACATTCGTGACTTGCTGCCGACGCTGGAGCAAGTGGCCAAATCGGGCCGCCCGCTGCTGATTGTGTCGGAAGATGTTGAAGGTGAAGCACTGGCAACACTGGTGGTTAACACCATCCGTGGCATTCTGAAGGTAGTGGCCGTCAAGGCACCAGGCTTTGGCGATCGTCGCAAGGCCATGCTGGAAGATATCGCGATCCTCACCGGTGGCAAGGTCATCGCTGAAGAAGTCGGTCTGACGCTTGAAAAAGTGACGCTGGCCGACCTGGGTTCGGCCAAGCGCATCGAAGTCAGCAAAGAAAACACCATCATCATCGACGGCGCTGGTGCGGCTGCCGACATTGAAGCCCGCGTGAAACAAGTGCGCGTGCAAATCGAAGAGGCGACCTCCGACTACGACCGCGAAAAACTGCAAGAGCGCGTGGCCAAACTGGCTGGCGGTGTTGCTGTGATCAAGGTGGGCGCTGCCACCGAAGTCGAAATGAAAGAAAAGAAAGCTCGCGTTGAAGACGCCTTGCACGCAACCCGCGCTGCCGTCGAAGAAGGCATTGTGGCTGGTGGCGGAGTCGCGTTGCTGCGCGCCAAGCAAGCCGCTGGCAAAGTCAAGGGTGACAATGCAGACCAGGACGCCGGCATCAAGCTGGTGATGAAGGCGATTGAATCGCCGTTGCGCGAGATCGTGTTCAACGCCGGTGGCGAAGCCTCGGTGGTGGTGAACGCAGTGTTGGCCGGCAAGGGCAACTACGGCTTCAATGCGGCAAACGACACCTATGGCGACATGATCGAAATGGGTATCCTGGACCCCACCAAAGTGACCCGCACCGCACTGCAAAACGCAGCCTCGGTGGCCTCGCTGATGTTGACCACGGAATGCATGGTGGCTGAGGCTCCCAAGGCCGAAAGCGGTGGCGGCATGGGTGGCATGGGCGGCGGCGACATGGGTGGCATGGGCGGCATGGGTGGCATGGGCATGTAAGACCTCATGCTGCGTCGAGTTACTTTGCAGTACTCGATACAAATTCAAAACCCGCTCGGCTTGCGCCTTGCGGGTTTTTTGTTGCTTCGATGGGTTTTACTACGCTGTTGGCCCTTAGTCTGTAACAGGGTTGAAAAGAGCAAGAGAAAGCATTTTCAAGGGCGCCACTGTCAGGTCCGAAGCCGTGGCGTCTGCCTCACATGCTAGCGCATCGCTACTCAGCGGGAACAGGCGTTGGCAGCCCCCTGTACCAACCAGCCCCAAAGCACCTACAGGCCTACCAACTTCTTGGCATCTGCCATGCCGGAATGATCAAACGCCAGCTTGAACTCGTCAAGTTCGAGCGTCGTCATTCCGACATCCGCAGACTGACCCACCGCGCGCCACTGCATCACGGCTTCAACTACCTGGCGCACGACGGCCAACGACTGCTCAGCAGTCAGCGCGAACTGTGAGGCTTGCCCCATCAATTGGGCCATGCTTGTGATGGGGCCCGTGTCTTCGCTTAACCATGTCTTGGATTCGCGGTCCTTGTCCGGCATCGGATTGACGTCGAACGCTGGCGACAGCTGCCATTGGTTGGCGCCCATGTAAAGGAATCCAATGTTTTGCAGGTGGTCGTCGACGTTGGTGATGAGGTGGTGAAACACCAGACGGCGCCACAGCTCTCGAGCGTCGTCCACATAGTTCGCGCAGACCCCTTTCATCACCGCGAGTACCTCGGTGTAAGCGTGGTCGGCTTGTCGACTCGCCTGGAGCAGCGTAGCGCCTGACATGTAGGGGATGCGCGCATCCTCGGGCGCGCGGTCGAATCGACGGATGACCGCTACAGGGGTGCCTTGCACCACAGCCACATGGGCATGCGCAGCGTTGATGCCCGCCAAGCTCCCCAGCTTGAGCGCAAGGACCTCCGCACGCGTCACATTTCGCTCGTCCTTGATGCTCGGGAACTTACCCAGGGCCAAGAACCCATCCTCGCCCAGGATGCTGCATTTCGGGCGCATCCCTCCCAGGGAGGTACCCTTGCCTCGCAGATAGGCCAAATCCTTGGCTGTTTCCTTGCCCAGCTCGACCGCTCGTGAAGCCGAAAGCATCTTCTCGAGCTCCAGCAATGGAGGTGTCGCACGCCGGCCGCCAGGCACGGACTCCAGATAAGCGCCATGCGTATTGCGCAAGCGTAAGGCGCCCATGCGGCTGAAGTCATCGACCGCGCAAAGGTAATCGAGCTCGGTCAGCGCCCCCAGAGTCGGGTCGTCCTCGCGGCCCTTGGCATGCGCGCGGGCGATGATACGGCGGCCCCAGACATCCGGCTCGGTGTCTCCTAGCGCGAGAAAGAACAACGAGTCCTCCTTGGTCGCGGCCTTGCGGGTCTGGTACCCCGGCGTGGCCGTGAGGTCCGGTGATACGTTGAACGTGTCCTTGTTGTCCAGCCAATCCTGAAAGTAGGCGAACTGCGTGAACACTCGAGGCCCGTTGCGCACAAACACGAGTTTGCCCACGGACGTGCCTACCTTGCCCAGGCACACATCCAGTTCCGTCTTCATGTTCTGTGCCATAGCACCTGCTCGCGTAGCCATATCGTGTCAATCGTTCAAAATGCTTTGGGTACCTTACGGCGTTTGCTGTAGACCCGAGTGGGTAGGTCTGCATCCATCAGCGCGAGCCCCACGGAATCAGTCGGCGTGTCCAGAAGCAAGCGCAGCTTCTCTAGCTCCCCAAAGACCTGAAGTGCGCTGCCCAGGTAGGTGAGTGCCGTTCCAGAATGTCCGTCCTCCAGCCGACGTACCGTGCTTACCGAAACGCCCATGCGGGACGCCAAGTCGGCTTGAGACATACCTCGTCGCCGGCGCGCGAGCTCGATGCTGCGCCCCAGCGCCTTGAGAGCTCGGTCTACGGAGATGTTAGTAGCAGTAGCCATGTGAAATCGCTCTCATAAGAACGCTTGAATCGCACAAACGTTCTAATTGGGGCAATTAGAGCAGACTAACGGTCATATTGCAAGAGTCGCTCCAATAAGCACGTTTACATATCATAAGCGCTCTTAAAAGAGCGCTTATTGCCAATACCGTTGGAGTGCCGTCAAAAATTGCGCCTCGGCATTAGACTATGCCCAAAAGTGTTCCGACCATGCTCTGGCGCTTCACCTAAATCGACCGCAAATCCTCGTCAATACTCGCTCCCCAGGCTTCTTGGGGCAAACAGCGTAGTAAAACCCGCTTCGATTTAACTTTCAGCGCTTGAAGCGTACGACTTGCTGGTGTTGTGCGCCCATGCCTTCAACGCCCGAGACGATGCTGTCACCCGCCTTCAGAAATAGCTGAGGCTTCATGCCCATGCCGACGCCGGGAGGCGTTCCGGTGGTGATCACGTCACCGGGCATCAGCGTCATGAACTGACTCAGGTAGCTGACGATCTTGGCAACGCCGAAAATCATGGTTCGCGTACTGCCATTTTGAACACGCTTGCCGTTGACTTCCAGCCAAAGGCCCAGTCTTTGAGGGTTGGGTACTTCGTCACGCGTCACCAGCCACGGACCGAGCGGGCCAAATGTGTCACAGCCTTTGCCTTTGTCCCAGGTACCGCCCCGTTCCAGCTGGAAGGCACGTTCGCTGATGTCATTGACGGCGCAGTAACCGGCCACATGCAGCAGTGCGTCCTTTTGTGACACATAGCTGGCGCGCTTCCCCATCACCACGCCCAACTCCACCTCCCAATCGGTCTTGACGGAGCCCTTGGGCAACATCACCGGATCGTCGGGACCCTGGATGCAACTGGTGGCTTTCATGAAGATGATCGGCTCGGCCGGAATCGGCATACCGGCCTCGGCGGCATGGTCGGCATAGTTCAAACCAATGGCGATGAATTTACCAACATCAGCTACCGGACTGCCGATACGAGGCTTGCCTTTGACCAGCGGCAACTGCTCGGTTTTCAATCGCCGCAACTTGGCCAACACCGCATCTCCGAGCTGGTCCGGGCCAATGTCGGCAATGACTGCACTGAGGTCACGCAGTTGACCCTGGGCGTCGATCAGTCCCGGCTTTTCCTGGCCCTGTTTGCCGTAGCGTACGAGTTTCATGGGTTTCCTTGGGTTATGGACTTAGCCAGTTTGCCAGACTTCTGCGCAGCTGCTGCGCGGATACAAACTCGATGCCACGCCAGCCCAAGCCACAAGCGGCGTCCACATTGTCTTTCAGGTCGTCAATCAGCAGCGTCCGCTTGGGGTCCAACGCATAGCGGGTTTGCAGAAGCTGGTAGATCGCCAGCTCCGGCTTGATATGGTGCACGTCACCCGAAAAAATACCACCATCAAACCACTGCAAAAACAGGTGCATTTGCTCCAGCGTGCGCGCATAAGGCGCTGGCATGTTTGACAGAAAGTAGAGTCGCACGTCACTGCGCAACTGGCGCCTGTGCACCAGGTCGGCCAGCACGCTGACGGTATCGTTGATTGGGGCCAGTCGCTCGCCAATTCCCATGACCAGGTCATGCAGTGCTGCGTGCGGTAAAGTAAGCCGCTGCCCTGTGCGCTGAACAACGTCGTCCTGTGTCAGCGTGCCGCGATCAAACGAACGCCAGTCATCGTGACTGAAAATGGAACTGGCGAGTCGCTGTGCCGTTTGTGGTGTGCCCGCCAACTCGGGAAAATAAGTTGCCACCAGTTGCGCCGGCTGCCACGCAATCAGTACCGCGCCAAAATCAAAGACCAGGTTCATTCGCCTCAACCGCCGATGAAATCAGCTCCAGGGCTTTTCGCAAACGGGTGCGCATCCCAGTCGGGGCGGTGCGCATCAGCTTCACTTGAGGTGTGGCATGCCAGATCGCGCAGCGCGCAATAGCCTGCGCCACATCAAGCACCGATTCGTCATCCAGCTGGATTCCAGGCTCGATAAACAAGGCCTTGACTTCGAACACGCCCAAGCCCCGGTGCGCTTTGGCGTCCAGCCGACCCATCAGTTGACCACGGTGCAGAATCGGCAGCACAAAGTAGCCATAGTTTCGCTTTGCCTGCGGTGTGTAGCACTCAATACGGTAGTCAAACCCAAACATGACGGAGGCGCGCTCCCGATCCCACACCACGGGATCAAAAGGGGACAGCACGGTGGTGTGGGTAGCTGTCAATTTCCCGTCCAACGCCTTTTTCAGCAACCTGGCATGCGCCGTATGCACATAGCCCGGTGCGGACCAGCCTTGCACTGGCACGCGACACACCACGCCCTGTTCCACCAACGCATCCAGATCTGCATCTTTCAGACGTGGCTTGATACGAAAGTAGTCATGCAGCCAGCGTGCCTGCGACACGCCCAGTGCCATGACGGATTTTTCGATGAAGCGCGCGTGCACTTGCTCGGCCGTCGGTAGCACCATGTCCCGGATCGTCGGGCAGACCCGATGCGTCAGGTCATAGACGCGCTGGAAATTCTCGCGGCGCGCCACCATCAGCTCACCGTTGGCAAACAGCGCCTCAAGCCAGCGCTTCTCATCCTTCCAACCCCACCAGCCACCACTTTTTCCGCCGGTCCGCTGAAAATCGGAGGACTTGACAGGGCCTTTGACCTCGATGTGAGCCAGCAGCGTGTTCAGCTCCGCGCGCTGCTTGGCATGACTTTCTTCACCGCCTGCAATACCCCAATGACGGCGGGTCTGCTGGTTGTAGCTGCGATGCAGCGCCACGTCCTGGATCGGTGCAAATGACGCTTCATGCGCCCAGGTTTCGAACAAGTCGGCGCCTGCCAAGGCCTGGTCCAGCCATTGGGCTGGATAGCTTCCCAAGCGCGAGAACAGAACCAGATAGGGGCTGCGCGCGACCACATGAATGGTGTCGATCTGCAGCAACTGCATACGTTCGATGCAGCGGCGCAAACTCAATCGCGTCGCCGCACCTTTGGGTGGCGCCAACAAGCCCTGGGCGGCCAGTTGCAGACAGCGCGCCTGGGTCTGGGCTAGCTCAAGCACTGAGGTGTCCGTTTTGGGTTGGCACTGAGTTAGCGCAAACGACTCAGCAAACCTGCTGTGGAACCATCAAGTCCAGCGACGTCGCCAGTGCGCAGGCGCAGCTCCACGTCCTTGGCCAGCACCTTGCCCAGCTCCACGCCCCACTGGTCAAAGCTGTTGATACCCCATAGCGAACCGCTGACAAAAACACGGTGCTCCTGCAAGGCAATCAAGGCGCCCAGGCTGGTCGGTGTGAGCTCGTCAAGCAGCAAAAAAGTACTGGGCCGATTGCCAGGAAAATGCCGATGGCCACCTGCATCAGCCTTGCCCACCATCAGGGCCTGAGCCTGGGCCAACACATTGGCCAGTAACAGGTCATGATGCCCAGGCAAATCATGCTTCGGCTTTTTAACCGCCACAAATTCCACCGGTACCACGTCAGCGCCCTGGTGCAGCATCTGAAAATACGCGTGCTGTCCGTTGGTGCCCGGTTCGCCCCACAGCACCGGGGACGTGCCGTAGGCCAAGGATTCACCCGAGCTGTTCACCCGCTTGCCATTGCTCTCCATCTCCAGTTGTTGCAAATAGGCCGGCAGACGGCGCAGCGCGCTGTGGTAGGGCGCGATGGAGCGACTCGTGAAACCATGAAAATTACGGTACCAGACGTCCAGCAGTGCCAGACGAACGGGCAAGTTGCTCTCCAAAGCGGAAGTCCGAAAGTGCTCATCCATGTCATGCGCACCGGCCAGAAACTCACGAAAACCCTCGGCGCCAATCGCAATCGCCAACGGCAACCCGATGGCCGACCACATCGAATAACGCCCACCCACCCAATCCCAAAAACCAAAGGTCGTGCTGATGCCAAAGGCCTTGGCCGCCGGCACGTTGGTGGTCAGGGCCGCAAAGTGCCGTGCAATATCAGTGCCGCCCTGCGCCAAAAACCAGGTCCTGGCCGACTGCGCATTGGTCATGGTCTCAATGGTGGTGAACGTTTTGCTGGCAATCAAAAACAGTGTGCTCTCGGGTTTGACGCGCTTGAGCACGGCGGCCAGCTCATGCCCGTCTACGTTCGATACAAAGTGAAAGCGTTTGCCCGGCAGCACAAATTCGTCCAGCGCCAGCACCGCCATTTGCGGGCCCAGATCAGAGCCGCCAATGCCAATGTTGACCACATCGGTGATCGTCTCATCAGCTCGCACGGCTTGCGCGTAGGCCAGCATGGCGTTCAATACGCCATGCACAGCCGTCAATTCAGTCGCCACGTTCTTGACCGCCGATTGCGCCACATCCGACGGCGCCACAAGCGGATGCCTTAGCAGCCAATGCATCACCGCACGTTGCTCTGTGTTGTTGATCGGGGCACCGGCAAACATGGCGTCCCGATGTTCCTCTAGACCGGTTTGACGGGCTAGCTGCAGCAACAGTTGCTGTGTTTCGCCATCGATCAGGTTCTTGGACAGATCGGCAAAGATATGGGGTGCACTTTGGCTGAAAGCCTCAAAGCGTCCTGCATCTCCAGCAAAAGCAACGCGCGCATCGAAGGCGCGACCCTTCGCGTTGAAATAGGTTTGTAACGCGCCCCAAGCGGGTGTGCGGTCACAAGATAAACGGGTCATAGGAAGAAGTCCTGCGGTTAAAGGTCAAGTCGCCAGCAGCAGCTGGTCAAGCCGGGCGCTATCGACACAAATGGCGCGTAAGCGTCAACCTGCTTGAAGTCGCCCGTGTAAGCCACCACGGTGGTGAATTCTTTGAGTGCATCGAGTTGGTTCATGTTGTCATTATCCTGTGACGAGCTGGGAGCATCCAAGTTCTGATACCTGGTTCACCGTCAAAGTTACACGATTTTGATAATTTTGTGAAACTAAGTTACATTACACACCTGAATTTTCAATCTCAATCAAAAATTTGTTGGGTTCCTTTCATCCATGAGCTTTGATCTTGTTTTGTTTGGTGGCACTGGCGATCTGGCCTGGCGCAAGTTGATGCCGGCCTTGTTTCAAGCCTTTCGCCATGGCACGCTGCCGGAAGGTGGGCGCATCATTGGCGTCGGCCGCGACGATCTCAGTTGCGATCAGTACCGCGCGCTGATCCGCTCGCGCTTCGATAACGTCGAATTGGCCAAGCGCCCAAACGACGAAGAGTTCACGCGCTTTGCCGCGTTGCTTGAGTTTGTGCGAATGGACTTGTCCAAACCCGACGACTATGCGCGACTTGGCACCACGCTGGAACAGCGTGACGCCGACACCGTGGTGATGTACGTTGCCACTGCGCCCAACCTGTTTACCACGGTCTGCGAGCAATTGGCGGTGGCCGGATTGAACACCGCAAGGACGCGTGTTGTGCTGGAAAAACCGCTGGGTCACGATCTGGCATCAAACCGCGCCATCAACGACACCGTGCGCCGCGTCTTTGGCGAGCGCCAGGTTTTTCGCATTGACCACTACCTGGGCAAGCCGGCCGTGCAAAACCTGTTTGCGCTGCGCTTTGGTAACGCCCTTTTTGAGCCTTTATGGCGACGTGAACATATCGCCAATATCCAGATCACGATTGCCGAAGAACTGGGTGTCGAAAAACGCGGTGCGTTTTATGAGACCACTGGCGCGCTGCGTGACATGGTGCAAAACCATGCCCTGCAATTGCTGTGCGCCATTGGCATGGAGCCGCCCATCAACTCCCATGCCGACGCCATCCGCGACGAAAAACTCAAGGTCTTGCGCTCGCTTAAACCCTGGACCGCAGAAGCACTGGCGCAGGACGTCATTCGTGGTCAATACGGCGCCGGTACCATCGCCGGCACTCCGGTGGAGGCATATCGCGAGGAAGTCGGCGTCGACCCACAAAGCAATACCGAAACCTTTGTTGCCTTGCGCACCGAAATATCCAATTGGCGCTGGGCCGGTGTACCGTTTTATATCCGTACCGGCAAACGGCTGGCTGGGCGCGATGCGCGCATCGTTGTGAATTTTCGCCCGACCCCGCACGCTATTTTTAATTCTCAGATTGACGTTGCCAATCGGCTGGTCATCAACCTGCAGCCCAAAGATGGCCTGGAGTTGCACTTGCTGGCGCAAGGTCAGGACAACCGCCGCAACTCACAGACGCTGGCACCGGTGCAACTTGATCTGGACTTTGACAAGCGTTTTGGCATCGGGCGGGTGGGTGCCTATGAACGGTTGCTGCTTGACGTGATTGATGGCCGCCTCAACCTCTTCGTTCGCAGTGACGAGCAGGAAGAAGCCTGGCGCTGGGTCGAACCGATGATTGAGCACTGGAAGAATGACGTGCAGGGGCCACGCCTGTACGCCGCCGGCACCTGGGGACCGAGCGCCGCCAGCGCCATGATTGCGCGCGACGGCTACTGCTGGGCCGAAGAGTCTTGAAATTGAACCCCCACGCTCACCACTTTGTGTGTTTCGCTGCCCCCCGAGGGGGACATGCCTTGCTCGGGGCGGCCCAGCGCGGCGGCATCCGACATGCTTGACCGCATCAAAGCCTGTTTGCCGTCACTGGCTCCGGCTGAACAGCGCGTCGGCAAGCTGGTGCTGAGTGATCCGCGCAGCTTTGCCAAGCTGCCGGTCAGCGAACTGGCAGATCGTGCCCACGTCAGCAAACCCACTGTCGTGCGATTTTGTCGCAGCGTCGGCTACGATGGCCTGTCGGACTTCAAGCTCAAACTGGCTGGCAGTGTGAGCGAAGGCGTGCCGTTTATTCATCGCAGCGTCGATGCCGACGACAAGACCATTGACATCACGGTCAAGGTGATCGACAACACTGTTGCAGCGTTTTTGAAATACCGCAACGATGCCAGCACGGCCATGATCGACAAGACCGTCACCGCGCTGCTGTTCGCCTATCAACAAGGCAAGCGCATCGAGTTTTTTGGCGTCGGCAATTCCGGCGTGGTGGCGCAGGATGCCCAGCACAAATTCTTCCGGCTTGGCGTGAACACCATCGCCTACAGTGATGGCCACATGCAGGTCATGAGCGCGTCCCTGCTGGAGCCGGGCGACTGCGTTGTGATCATCTCCAACTCGGGGCGCACCCGCGACCTGATGGACGCTTGCGACATTGCCCGCAAACACGGCGCCACTACCATCGTCATCACTGCCAGTGGCTCGCCGCTTGCCGCCGCCGGTCACATTCACCTGGCGGCTGATCACCCGGAAGGTTATGAACGCTACAGCCCCATGGTGTCACGATTGCTGCACTTGCTGATCATCGACATCCTGGCCACCTGCGTGGCCCTGCGCATTGGCGGCGACAAACTGCAACCGCTGCTGAGCGAGATGAAGAACAATTTGCGCAGCAAGCGCTACGCTTGAGTTGCTTCATTTCAGACTTCTGGCACTTCCGCAAACAACTGCGTCGCAGTCAGCTCCAGCGCCACGCTGGCCAGTGAGACTGGCTCGCCACGGGCAAACGGGTGCAGCACCCACAAACCGTCGGCGCCTTTGCGATAACAGTCAGTGCTGCGGCTGTCCAGGTCGATCAGCACGTATTCCTGCAGGCTGGCGAGGCTGCGGTAGTGGCTGAACTTCAAACCCCGGTCATAGGCCGCGGTGCTGGGTGAAAGCACTTCTGCAATCAGGCTGGGCTCGGTCTTGAGCATGGGGCTGGCGAGGTCCAGAGCGCTGCACGTCACCAGCACATCGGGGTAGAAATAACTGTTGGCGGTGGCCACGTGCAGACGCATATCGCTCATGTAGGTGCGGCACGGGCTGCCAGCAAGGTTTTGGCGCAACGCAAAGGCAAGATTCATAGCCACCGTCACATGCCGGTCTTCTGGGCCGGCCATGGCGAACACTTCGCCGTCAAGATATTCATGGCGATCCGCCTGCCCGGCCTCCCAGGTCA
>SESD01000397.1_pt1 | contig 27123 bp, 29 predicted proteins | sample 3171411 | NCBI WGS metagenome assembly SESD01 (sample SAMN06051880, study PRJNA518727) | freshwater metagenome | biome: subpolar coniferous forest; feature: holomictic lake; material: water; isolation source: holomictic Lake 442, 16.5 m depth | place: Canada: near Kenora, Ontario | collected...
GTGCTTGTGTTGCGGCCCGCCCCCTGTAGTACCCTATACACTCCTATAAAAAAACACCTGTATGGGTTGGGGGGGGGTAAATCATGAAATCCAACTGTATTTTCATAAGCAAAAAACAAAGGGCAATAGGTTTGGGATCAGTTCTTTTCAACCTCACCAGAGCAGATAAAACAATAATAAGTGTGCCTGATAGCTCATAAACACTTAAAAAAACAGGCAATAGGAAAAAGAAAATTGACATAAGGGTGTCAGTGACGTATGGTAATGACCATGTACGATATTCCGCATACTGTTGTTGAGACAGACCCATTTTTGAAACGTGCCGCCGATATTTGGACGGAAGAAGAACGAACAGAATTTGTGGATTTTATCGCATCAAACAGAATGGCAGGAGATGAAATCCCCTGCACAGGCGGACTTCGCAAGGTGAGATGGTCACGGGCGGGCATGGGAAAACGTGGAGGGGCGCGGATTATTTATTATTATTACGACGAATCCGCGCCGATTTATCTCCTTTGGATTTATGCCAAAGGCACACAAGAAGACTTAACACCGAAGGAAAAAATCTTATTAAGCAAGTTTGCGGCTGAATTGAAATCAACAAACAAGGAGCGCCGCAAGGCGCAACAATCATGGAAAAAGAAATAAGCGACTTTGCAAAGGGTATTATGGCCGGACTGGAAAGCGCTCTTGCACATGCCAAGGGCAAGCCAACTTCTGGAACAGTCGAGCATGTGGTTTTTGTGCCAGACGTGAAAGCAATCCGCGAGGGGCTGGAAATGTCGCAAAGAGATTTTTCCATTGCCTATGATATACCGCTTGCCACCTTGAAGGGATGGGAGCAACACCGCCGCCGCCTTGATAAAACCGCGCTTGCATATTTGCGAACAATTTCACTTTTCCCAGAGGAAACGAAGCAAGCACAAAACAGCAATTGCCGGAAAACCACGCCCATAGGCATGAAATACCAAGAGGCAGGTATAATGGCATAGGAGCGGTAAAAACGCACCACAGTCAAATCAGAAGGATTGGAACTTGTTCCCTTCCCTATTGTTCAGCCGCTAGTTCGCAACAATCGCGGGATTGATCCGAACGGCAGACCTCCGGGTGACCATTGTTAATTCATACCCTCATTTTTTTTACGCATATACGGTAACCAATTTGCGATGAAACGGTAGCCAAACCACGGGTTTTTTGCGCTGAAACGGTATCCGATTTACGCATATACGGTAGCGCACTTACCCCGTAAACCCATACTGGTAAACACTCCGCGCCCTGCCCCCTGTAGTACCCTGTACACACCTGTAAAAAAAACACCTGTATGGGTTTCGGGGGGGGGAGAAACATAAAATTCAACTGCATTTTCATAATCGGAAAAACAGGGGCAATAGGTTTGGGACCGAATCATTTTTACTTTTCTTAAACAAATAACACGATAAAAAATCAAAAACGGGCAATAAGAAAAAAATGTTAAATCAGTTTTTATTATTGATTCTCCAAAAAATGTGGAAAATTATCGCTTTGTACTTACTGCAATAATCGCACGAATCCAGCTTGTTCGAAATGATGATCCGTCGTGAATCCTTGACTGATCTGTCGATCATTCATAACAACAAAACTTGAACAATCAACCAAACTCCATATTTTATCATCTCTTTCTTTAAGAAATTGCCATGCTTGATCATTCAGTTTTTGGTCAATATGGATGATTTCAATCCAATCAACAGATTTGATTGTCTCTAATGCTTGTATTTGTTGTGAACGTGGAATTCTTAGTGGACTTATGAATAAAGCAACAAGCTCCAAAAGAACATAGTTTGTGGTGATGATTCGGGTTTGATCTTTATGCCATTGTTGCATCAATTGCTTTGCAGCTTGATGGAATGGTTCAGTCCGAACAAAGTAATTTGCCCAACCAGATGTATCGGCGAAAATCTCACTCATGAGTGTTTCTCAATTCCTGTCCGATATAAAAATCGTGATTCTCACCTATACCCGTAATATCTGAAGCAAAGGCCCCGGCCAATTGTAGTAATGGATCATCCAGTTCATCCTTGACAGCCTCTCCCAACCATTCAATTAAGATTTGATTGAGTGTTTTTCCACGCTTATCAGCCTTTTTTAACAAAGGGCGATAAATTTGGTCTGGAATTTCCAAAGTTAATATGGTTGACATTTCAGCCTCCTTTTTTACCGGATTAAAACCAGCACTTCATCGGTTTCTTTTCTTTCACTTTGAACACTCCCACCTTCCAGCACTTCGCCATGTTTGCTCCAGAAATATTTTTTGGTCGTATTTGTGCTCCATCTTGCCCCCAGGTCTCTTCCTGCACAACCTCATTTTTTAAGCAATTGGCGGTTTGTTGTGTTTCACAAAAACATCGTTGAGAGCCTCGCGCAAAAGGATTTGTCTCTGCAACCCCAATTCCGCGGCCAGAGTCGTGAACTGCCTGTAAGTAGGTTCCTCGAAAAGTCCACTGATCAGATGTTTCCCACGTTTGGGCTTTTTGACGTCAATATCAACACTGGTAATTTCCTTTTCCGCAGGTTTGGCGCGGAATAATGAACCTGATGCTTTAGCCATAAGTGCATATCCTTATAATGTTATGTTGTTATGATACTATATAATTATAATATAATGTTATTATGACATCATGATGTTATGAAAACATGACATCATGCTATTATGTTTCCATGATCCATTTGTAAAGTGCCCGAATCTCCTCGGCTGCTTTGCCGTGAGGCTCGTATTCTTCGACGCTGTATCCACCGTTTATGGCGTGAGAATAAGCAGCACGCTGATACATATAAATGGGCACAACAGGGATAATCTCAGATAAACCTGCTGCTGCTTTTTCTGTCATGATCCCACGCGGTGGTGCGGCATTAAGCAGAATGGCTGCTTTATCAATAACCTTGCTCAGTTTGAGAATGTCAATTGTCGTACCAATTGCAGCAATATCAAAAGCTGAAGGACGGCATGGAATCAAAACCAGGTCAGCATGACTGGCGGCAATGATGGCGGCTCGGTCGGAATGTGGTGCAGTATCGATGATCGCAAAATCTGCCCCATTCACCTTCGCTTGTTTCAGGAGGGCTGGTAATCGTTCAGGGGTGGCTGTAATAACTTCAGGTGTCTCGGCTTTGCGGCGGCTGAACCACTCAAGAGCGGATAACTGAGGGTCAAGATCGATAATTGCTGCTGTTTGTTTAGCCAGTTCAGCACAAACGGCGAGATGCACAGCAACTGTTGTTTTTCCACTTCCCCCTTTCTGACTTATAATGGCAACGACCTTCATGGCAATACCTCCTTGTTATAGTATTATAAAATCATAGCATCATGCTATCATGACATTATGGAATAATTTAATTATGCTTTCATTGTTACATGACATCATGATATTATAACTCTATTGAATAATTTAATCATACTATCATTATTATATAATATTATATCGTCATGACATCATGAAATAATTCAATCATGCTTTCATTATCATAAAATATCATGATTTTAAAGGTTTTTTTTCTGATAATGAAAACTGCCTGTCTTTGATGGCATATTGGGGAAATCCGTTGACATGCTGATATGGGTCGGATATTGAATTGTGGCGCTATGCCTGTCCGAAAAAAAACGAAAGGTCGGCAAATCTGCTTAACATGGGGCTAAGGCGCACTTTCTTAATCGTTTTTTACCCATGCTAACATAAGCATCAGCCTGTGATCGCCCGTCCTGGCGCTTCTGGCGAAGCCCCACCATCAAATCTCGTTCTGATAAAACGCTCCGGCTTCATCAAGGACACCACAATCCATCACCAGCTCCAAAGGTTAGCGGGTTTTCTTATTTCCGTAAAGCCGTTGCGTTCAGTATCCGGTCATTGATTCCCCGCTTAATCATTTTTTTCCATAGCTTCCATGTATCCACACCATGCATCAATATCATCATCCCCGCAAAAAGACTGTTCCAACAGACGCAAAAAAGTTTGTTTTGCTTTGTCATTCCAAATCAATAAATATTCTTTTTCATGACATGCTTTAACAAAAATCTTTTCACCATCCTCTGATACATCCCAAAGTTCGTTACTTTCTTTTTCTCTGACTGCCCTATCCAACATTTCGACAACATAATATTTTGGATTAGACAGTTTGAATAAGAACAACCATTTTTTGAAATCCATTTCAGCAGCCATATCTTTCCTTTTTTAAAAATCCTGTGGGGGGATACGAGACAAAATTTACTTTACCCAATCCTTAACACGGATTGGACTCGTAGCCTATCAGACGATGATAAATTCCTGTTCGGTGATATTAATTTTTTATTTCCGAGATAATCCAGTTTTTCAGAAATTAAATCGTTTATATGAATCAGCAGTTTATTTGAAAACCGAAAGAAAGGAGGCGAATCCGCATATTTTCATCAAAAACAGGCAAGGATTGGACTCGTAGCCTATCCGATGACGTTTTCAATAAAATCCTGTTTTTCAGAAACAGCTTTTCTTGCCATCGTTAAGAGCAATTTTTTTTATCGTTTAATAAAAGCATAAGTCAGCAATTTGAGTACATCGAAAGAAAGGAGGTGAATCTGCATATTTTCATCAAAATAACTGATCCACAGTAATATCCAAAGATTTATAAATTCAAAAAAAAGGAGAACCAAAATGAACGGAAACAATCGATATCGAAGATTACTTGAAGAAAATAGAAATATTCCGAATTTTGAGGCTGGTTTTAAAACAGGTACTTTATCCGTGTTACAAGAATTTATTTATGAGGGGCTTTACAATCCGAATGGGGAACTACATAGCATTAACGATGCGATTAATGAAATAAATAATGAATCACTCTTGCAGGCAAAGAAATGGTATGAAATTGGTTCAAAAGACGGGTTCGTTAAGTGTTGCCAATCAGTACACGATGGCGAATTTGATGTAATCGAACGATATAACTTCATAGAAATTATTTCAAAAAAAAACCATCTCAAATGGCAAAAGGATTTACTTGTTAAACTTGGAAATATCAAAAAGCTTTGTAAAATTAACAACGATCTGGATTTCGAGGAAGTAGGGTTCAAATTCTGCCGCAAAGATAAATACAAGTTTACTGGTTCTGAAGATTAAAACTGTAAATGGCGGTATCCTGGTATAATAGGATATCGCCTTATCAAAGAAAGGAAATACGATGGGCTTAATTAAAGTCGATGAAAAACTTATTCAAGAGTGCATGACCAGTATCCGAAAAAAAATAAAGAATGGTACATGGGTGGTTCAGGGAGACGAAGTTCTGTTTAAAGATGTAGAGATTGACGAGATTGAGAAAAGAGCTCGTAATAAGAAATTTTTTAATTTCAAGCCGTAGATAAGAAGTCTGAACTTATTACAGTCCGATTAAAAAGACTACGCCATCAAAACCCGTTCTGGATCATTCCGGAGCGGGTTCTTTATGAAGGCTTCTGTCACAGATCATGGCAGAAATTACACCAGTGAAGGTGTTGCTCAACAACGGACAAAATGATTCATTTTATCTGATGTTGTGCGTTTTTATATGAACCTAAAACAAAAATAATTCGATTAATGTATCTTCAGTATGTTAAAAAGCGATTATGGTTTTAGGTTCCATTGTTTCTGTCTGCGGCAACCTGAAATTGTATTAAATTTGAAAATGTTAATTTGGTACGTTTTCGCACCGCCGCTTACAGTTTCTTCGTTTTTCTATATTTTTATTAAAAGGAGGGCATAAATGAAGGTTCTGAAATTCTGGACAGTGTTGGCGTTGGTCAGTCTGTTGGCAATTGGGTGCGGCAAAAAATCCGGACTGGAAGGCAAGGTTGTGGATGGTGAAGGGCAACCCCTGGCAAACGTCAAGGTGGTGGCCAGCCAGGTGCAGCCCATCAAGGGTTATGAACAACTTGAAGCCGTGACGAAATCGGATGGTACATTCCGGCTGAACGGGCTGTATCCATCGTCCCAGTATATACTCAATTTCTTGGCTGAGAAGTGGACTTACAAGCCATCGGTGCGACAGGATAGTGCGCTGCTAGGTGAGACTGCTATTTTGCCATCACCGGTGGTTATCCCCTACGGGTATTCAAAAAGCGGTAGCGTGGTGCTTGATCTTGTCACGGGAGCCACACGGTTTGTTGTTTCTTCAGAGGGTGTCATTACCGACTCCAAAACCACTCTTGAATGGGTGGTTGGTCCAGATCGTGATACGGATTACGCACAAGCCGAACAATGGGTGGCCGATTGCAAGGTGAAGGGAGGCGGCTGGCGCATGCCGAATCGCGAGGAATTGAAAACCTTGTATATGGAGAGTTTTTTTGGTGGTGCCAACAGGGACCCTGTTTTTAAAACAACCGGTTCTTTTGTCTGGGCTGAACCCGAAGATTCGTCGAAAGCGTGGCGCTTCGGCTTCCCCACAGGCCCATCAGGCTGGTCCCGTCCTCGGAGCGAATCGGCCAAAAACCGTGTGTTTGGAGTGCGTTCGCGTCCGTGATGATGATGTCTAATTGATCTCACGGTGATTTTGTTCTAATGCATAACTATTTGAAATTACACACATTCGAAAAAAAGAATATTTTCACTTTTTTTTGAATTATTCCAATATGTTATGAGTAATGGAGATCAGATTCATCAATAATTATTTGTTATTAAAGCAAATATTGATGAGAATAAAATCACCGTGAATTGATCCTTTGGGGTATTTGGTGCTTTAATGCTGCCACTGTTTGATTCTAAAACTCTTTATATTTATCACTGAATTAGTTCGCTAATTTTCTTTACTATCATCCTATTTCTCTTTCAAAATAATAGCAAGTCTACTTACTTTAGCACCCGCTATTTCAGCTTCTCTTTCAGCTTCTTCTATACTTCCTTCCCCAAATACATCTACACAAAGTTTTTTAACTTTGCATGATTTTGCTATTGCTTTTACATGTTCTTTTTTAGCTATTTCATATTCTATAGCTATTTTCTTTTTAGGTTCTGTATTTACAATTATACTCGTATTATACACTTTTTCCAATAATCTAGCAACTTCCTTCGTGGTTGATGAAAGCAATGCATGATACTCTGACGGTTCCCTTTCCTGAAGTTCTGCATAGAGAGCAACTCTACTCTTAGCAAACATTAAGTCTGTTTTCATTTCATCAATTTCATCTGCCATAACATTAGACGAAATTAATAACATTAGAAATAATACTTTTTTCATAATTCCTCCTTTATTAAATTAAAGAAAATAATACAGATTAAACAATATCCAACTACTATACTCAAGATAGATAAGTCGCAATCCCTTCTATTCAGGTCTGCTGTTTGATTCAACAATGGGTTGCGCTGTAACTGAAAATTTATCAAAAAATACCCGCGTTACATCCTTTTTCTCCCTTCTATCTTGGCCTCATGGACTTTCCGTTCAAACGCCAGAAATAACAGAAGTGTCTCCCAGTTTGTTAATTCAAGTACCTGCTGACTGTCAAGCCTGATTTTGAAATTCAAGTATTATTTTGGGATTCTTTGGGATCTGTCTTTAATGTTATCTTTTACTGTTATCATGAGCAAAACATAACGTATAAAAATATCTTCAAAAAACACATATCGGGAAAAACAGGTATAACTATATAATATATTTATATTTAATGGATTTATGCGAATGCTAACTTATATACTAAAGTTAACATTCAGATTTTCATGGACAAAGCATTTTTACAGAAGGATTTTCGTAAAGGGTCATAATCCGATTAATACCCCTTACTGTTGAAGGTGGTAAGTTAACATTCAGATTTGGATGGGCAGTGTGGGAAGCGGATGGAAAGCGGAGGGGGGTTTTCTTTTTGGTCACCTGGCGCAAGGCTGGATTTTATGGAAACAGGATTGAAACAGTAATCTGCCATCTTGCACATTGTCTTTGGTGGAGTTGTGGTGCCACAGCCTCCCCCCCCGTCAGCATTCGAGTCGTACTTATTGTGATACTCCCGAACAATGGCTTAGGTACCACTCATAATTTTTTCTAATTTCTTCTAATTTCATTTCAAGTTCCACTCCATTATCTTCAAACATAATAAATCTCCTTAACCTAACATCTAATTCATCGCGTCCTGTTGATTCTGAAAACCCAATTTTATGCCTGTATTTTATAAGCTGACATTCAAACGAATTAAACAAATGCAGAACGAACTCCCCCTTCGTCATATGGAGTTCCTTGGCCGTATCTTTCAAATTTTGGTGTATCTGCTCATTCATAATCACCCGGTATGGTTTAACCTTATTGCACGCTGTTTGCATTAGTGACATTGTTGGTCTCCTTTTGTTGTAATTGGTTCAATCATCTTTCATCTCCTTGCCCGCGATCTTTTATTTTTCTTTGTTCGGCAGGTGACCTCCGAAACCGTAGGCCACCTGCACTGTTTACTGATTATCTCCTTTTATTAATTATTAACTTTACTTAACTATCACCGATTAACTCCTTATAATCAGCACAAACATCGTCATTTAGTACCTTCCATATATGGTATTGAGCTGCCACCGCATCTTGCTCTAAAACACTTACATCGTCCATAGTTTCTCCTATGTAATTAAAAAGGAACTCATCTGAGCAGAATGCGCTCATTGCTTCTATTTCATCCTCAGCTTGTTTAGCATCCTTAATAACTTTCCTCAATTCCTTCACTCGTTCATAAACCGCGTGCATAACGGCTACCTGGCACTTTGCGTGAAAAACTCTATCATCCAACTCCCAAGTCATGTTCTTTTTCATTGTATCCCCCTTTTTTCCATCAATTATCATTCTCAAAAGTAACTTCGGTTAACTTACTGCAAAATGGTTGAAACATCTTTCATCACCTCCTTGCTTTTCATATTGAACCACCGGTTAAGAGAACTATCTCAAAAGTTTCTGCGATAGAGCGTTTGTGCCAGATAATTTGGTCACAGAATGAATTTGAGATAGTTCCTAAATGTTCATCCCGCCAACTTTCGTTAGCGGGGGGTAAAATCTTTACTCTTTAAACCAATCAGAGGTTTCTGGTCATACGAATTTGAAATCTAACACTTGCTCTTCCCATTTTCCAAACATCACCTCATTCTTGGCCAACCAAAAGCAGAACCTATTTTCATCATCTTCGTCCAATGCCTCAACATAGCCCACGTCGTCTTCATCTAATTTACTGACCACTGACTTAAATACCGGACGGAGATCGCTATGTCGCGCATAACTTTCGATCTTCATATAGCCGTCTATATATTTAATCTCAGAAAAATAGTCCTTCAACATTAATTTTGCTGGTGCAAAGCCAAACTTTACCATATCATCTCTAATTGACACATAAGACATGTCGTAATCTAATTCATTGTCCATCAAATCATCGAAAATTTCCTCACTCATAAAAATACGACCGCTTACATCCTTATACCTTCTCCCATTTAACATAGTATAACTCCTTTCTCTTATTTACGTTTTTGAATTGAAAAACCTGCATCATGCAAGTACTGAACTTCCAAGCAAATCATTTTATACTTTAGACAACATTTCTTTTGTATAAGCATCACCTCCATTCTTTTAATTTTTTTTGTTTGGCAGCAATTTCTCAGGGAAAGCCTCATCCCAGACCTTTATCATGCCGTTAAGTAACCCTTTGACATTTTCTCTGCTTATGCTAATTTCTATTGTTTCAGACGTCTCCTGAAAGTCTTCAAATGTCATCTCAATACCGTTATCACAAGCTTTTACACTTATAGAGTTATTTGTTTTCAGGTGCTCTTCATCAACTCCATCTATATTGATTTTTGACATCCTCTCTTCTATCTCTTTATCCAGTTCTTGTGATTCCAGTCTTTTAATAAGTTCCGATAAGTTGATTTCTTCCTGGGTATAATTTTCATATTGATTCGTCTTCATATTATTCCTTTCAATAAGTGATTTTGTTTTGGTGATGAATGCTTCGATATTATGAAATCGATAAACATTTTTCACCCAATCTACACCAATGTTTTAAGCCCCTGATTTGTTCGGCAGGTGACCGCTGATCAGAGGTCACCTGCACTTCCGATTAACCAAATGTCTCAAGTGCTGCAAGTGCCTCATATTCCGAAAATACTTTGTATGATTCATCATCCAGATCGTCTTCTGTTTCTTCAGACTGAGTCCGCCTCCCGAAAAACTCTGCTTTCGGTTCAATCTTTTGAACCACTTTCTCTTCAGTCGGCATCGTTTGTTCGGCATATTCAACCATTGTGGTGGCTACAGCCTCATCAGGATTTAATCCAAGCATTCTCATGATAACTGGCTTATAAATAAGCTCCCTTTCATACCCATAAGCTAGGCGGTTCACTTGCCGGGCGACTTTCACGGTGGTTCCGCTCCCGAGGAAAGGATCGAGAACTGTCTCTCCTTCATAAGAAAACATTTTGACCAGTCTTCGAACTAATTCTTCTGGAAACTTGGCTGGATGTTCTTCAGAGTTTCTGACTGCTTCAATTTTCCAAACACCATCTGAAAAATCTATCCATTCCGCCTTAGTGAGTTTTGACTTCAATATTATTTCTTCAGAAGGTAATTCTCTCTCCCCTCTTGCCCTGAAGATGTATACTGGCTCCCAGTTATTGAAGATCGGATAAGATGTGTGTACTGTATCCGCCGTGTAATACTGGCCCGTTTTGGATATTTTCCGCCAAGCAATCCTTTTGGACCAAATAATTTCATCAGTCAGATAAATTTTATGCTTTTTCATACAGCTCTGGTAAAAATGTCCCATCAGTTTAATTTGTGTATTGTTGCTTTCCGTGGCTTCCTTAAATCCGACAATGTCTGCAACGTTCAGAGCAATAATTCCCCCTGGAACTATGACTCGAGCACATTCTTTAATCACAGCTTCCACATTTTCCAGATGTTCCTTAAATGTCACTCCAATTTCATATTCCTTTCCGATAAAGTAAGGAGGACTTGTAACAATCAGGTGAACTGAATCATCTGCCAATTCGCTCATATCACGGGCATCTTTGAAATTGACACCAGGGACATCACCTGATGGAACTATTTCCGATTTCTTACACGTTGTTTCCTTACGTTTTTTAGAGAGATAATGAGTAATTTGTGCATCGGCTTTTTTTACACTCATGTCGAAATCTACAATTCTCTTCGCCATGCGCTCTTGCTCTCCTTGTGTAGGAATCTTGGCCAGAGCTTGTCCATGTGCGGCTGTTAATGTGCCGTTATGAATTTGGGTTTGTACCTTAACAGGAAGATCCAGCAGTTTTTTCTTGTTTGTGATGCTCGTTTGTGAACCATATCCCATTAACTCGAGTTCAGAATCTGTATATCCAAACTCATCTTTCATGGTTTTGATATGCTGAGCGATCTCAATTGCGCTCAAAGATTTGCGCTCGAAATTTTTCACATAAGAAAGATGAACTGCCTGTGCTTCAGTCAGGTTTTTTGTGATAAGACATTGGGCGGACTGAAAACCCATTTCCTTAATAGCTGCAAGCCTTCGAGTGCCATCAATAAGACACAAAAGACCCTGTTCTGTTACATAAACGAACAGAGGTTCCTGCATACCATCCTTTCTTATGCTTCCTTGCAGAGCACTGATGTCTCCTGGGTCTGTTAAGATACGAATAGTGTAACGCTTTTTTTCCACTATGAAAGTGCAATATATATTAAATACATAATAAAAACAAATAATTGAATTGTAATCCATTTCAAGATGAGTTGCAAAATAGTGTAACGGTTTTACAGAATTCCATTTTTGAGCGTTAAAGCAAAAAACAAGATGCGTCATTCAAAGCATTATCGTGAAAAATATTATATGTGAACCGGCCATTCTAAAAGGCGATTTTATGTGCATTTGCTAATCATTCTTTATTTGCTGTTATTTTTTTCTTCAAACATGCACATGCTGATGCGCCAACTCTTACACGGTAAAGAAAAAGCGGCATGTGGTATGATATTGGTTCAAATCTAAAATTTGTAGTACATTTTAACTAATCACCTCCTGCTCTTTAGATGAATTTGGACTTGTGGCCTTGCTATAATGCACATAAAATCCCATTTTAGAATGGCCGATTCACATATGGTTCCAGTCAAATGACTCCATACCGTTTTTATGCGTATTCTTGTGCATCCATCATAAATATTCAGTCCAACTTATGGCTTGACCCGTTTGATAAAATACAAAAATCAAACAGATTATTCCCATAAAAAATAGCTTGGGGAGAATTTTTTAGTATCTCTCTAATTCGGTCAAGCCATAGTCGTTTAGTATCAAGGCATTTGACTGGCACTATAGTTGCCTGGTTTTTTGAAAGGAGAGTGACTGTAATATCAAAAAAAAGATGGCTCAAATGAATGAATGGTACGGATCAGTCAAAGGTGCAACAATGGGGTAGATACAGGAGGGTGATCCAGATAAGGACGAGTTATATTATAATATGAGCATTACCTACTAATTAGCAGTGAAGAATATGCACTACTATAAATTAGTAAATTAGTTGTTATGCTATATGTTCTAAGATATAGCTAATTGTTAAAATATCTATAAATACACATAGCTAAAATAGAAATTAAAACCGCAGGCAAGGGGATACAATCATTAGCTATCGAAAGATGTGTACTTCATTATGAATAGCATTATGCAATAGGGCGAGATGAATTACTCATGTTATTTTGTAGCAGTAACGCATCATAAGTGTTCACTTGTTAAGATGCGAATAGTGTAACGCCCTTTATTTCTCTTCAAGCCCCGTCCTGCATAGGTTTGCAATAAATGTAGCGGGATAGCGGGGTAAACCTTAAATAATTGTGGGCGGGGTATTTTTACAGAAAAACAATATAAGCATGAAGATTAATTGAGTTTTGTAATGCGTTACACTATTTCGTCACAAAACAGGTTTTGGGCGTTACACTATTCGCATCTTAACATTCATTTTCCCCCCTCTCCCTTTGATCTGCAACACATTTAATTTTTATGTCTGATTTTGGAAAAGGAGGATGGAGTGAATGGGGCTTTCGATTCAGGCTTTAATAATGCGGCTGTTCGGATATGAGTGAGAGCACAAGATTGACGTCAACAAAACTGAAGGCCAGTTCTTTGGCTTTTTGGCGACAATCCGTGCAGATTTCATCGAACTTGCGCATATCTCCTTTGGCGGTGGCGTAGATTTGTTCAATCGCTTCGGATTCAAAATCCTTGTATTCCAGGATAAATTCTTCCACTTCGATCGGATACAATACCAGGGTTTTCAAGCGACTGAGGATGTCGGGATGTTCGCTGGTGAGAAAGGTTCTGACCTTGGGAAGTCCGGCAAGGACGATGGGTACTTGTGCGTCAATAATTCGTTTCAAAAACGGCCAGAGCCTGTGATCCAGATCATTGGCCTCGTCGATAATGATAAAAAAGTCGGACAGTCCGCAAATCGTTTTCAGGTAACTTGGCGTTCGCTTGTAGTTGGCGTTGGTTTCGTAATTCAATTCATGAAGAATGGAGGCCAATGTCTCATGTACGTTGAACAATGATTCCACCCATACACTTTGTAATTTCTTGGGTTGGATCAAATGCAAAAAGCGGGTTTTTCCGGCACCGTAGCCGCCTTCGATCAGTACGCTTTTGCCTCGGGTAATCCGGTTATAAACAGAGGCAAGATAGGACACGCGGCGTTTGTCATTGATGAAGCTCTCTTTTCTTTTCATTTTTCTCCATATCTGATGTTGCGTTGGTGTTTGCTGCAGTCGAGTATGAACGCATTGAAAAGGGCTTTACCTGTTATTTCCGGCGACTGCCTTAATTTGAGTCGGTAGCCGTCATATCTTTCTCTGTTACATTCATAAATAGCTTTGGCCATGGGAAGCGTGAGTCCTTTTCGATGACATTCGATGAGCGCGGCCCTGTCGACCACCATGGTGTTCTCAGCAAGAAATCCGATGATGCGTTCCACTTCATTTTCTTTCACCCCGGTAAGGGAAGTTTTGTTCGGTTTTTCGAATGGCTCCTGACAGAGGGCCTCGCCAAGAAGAATCCCATCTTCTTTAAATTCGAAGATGAGCAGTTTGCCGTTCACCGCCGAGACATACACTTTTGTACTTTGGTGTCGGCTGAATTTGTCTGCGCCGTCGACAACGACGTAGGTTTTTTTTTGAAAGGTAAGGGTTCCCTTGATGGATACCGTAGCCTTGATTTTATCAAAGCCGTATTTTATAAAGTCTTTCACATGCTCGTCCGAAAAAGAAATGGTTTTAACGCCTGCCAAATACGTTTTGAGCTTTTGCGAAGGTATCCAGGACATGGTTTGACCCTCGACGCTAAAGTTATGTTTCGAGTCGTTATGCCGCCTGCGGTAGGCCTCGATAATGCCGGATTCTCTGATCTCGTCAAGATCAATATCCAGATAGGTGACAACGATTTTTTGTTTTTTACCATTCTTGAAGATGTAACCGGGTTCAGTTTTCACGATCCGGTTTTCAAAAGCCTTGATGATCCGGATTTCAAAATTATGGAGACTGCGATGTGATGATTCCAGATGAGCCTTGTCCTTGGGGGTGTGCTTGCGTGCAAAATCCGCTTTAAGATAGAACCCGCCAGGAACCGAATGCTGGATATTGACTGCATGAATCGCACGCTTCAGATTGCAAAACCCAGGGGCGTTATCCGGCCGCAGCCGAATCTGCTTTTGTGGAAAAGGCGTGGAAAGCAACAAAAGCTTGAAGATATTCACGGCGTTTAAACTGCTTTCAGAAAAAAATGGCTCCAGAACAAACAAGTATCGCGCCCCTGTGTCGTACAGTTCGATCACGTTTGGCTTTTGCCATGTGTTGTGATCCCGCCGGATTTTCAGATAATGCATAACACAGCCGTCCATCTGTATCAGATCAAACACATGGTCCTGCTTGAAAGCAAAGAGAGCTGGCGCCTCGCCAAAATCAGGTTTATGCAGATAGATCGCAAGGTTTTCGGCCTTGGCGCAACGGTGCAGTGCAGCAAGAGAAATCTTTTTCTTAAACTCATCCTGTAGAAACTGGTGGTAATTGCTGATCGTTCTGGCTTTTTGGCTGATAAAGATAAAACCTGGATCAAGTTGATCACTGGAGGCCTTTACCATGTCAACAAACCGTTTTATGAGCGGCTCATCCAAAACACGTTTACGGCCGCTGCACTTGCGACCTTCCATGACCCCCTGGCCAGCAAGAAAAAGAGCCTTTGGAATAATGCCGCTCTTGCGGTACTGGTCAACGTAGTATTTCTTGGCCCTTCGCTTTGCCGATCCGGTTTTGTTCATGATTTTCTTGTGCAAAAGAATGATGAACGGGTCATCTTGAGGCAATGTGTTCATAGCTGTTTTTAATCTTTCGATATTATTTTTTCTTTCATCACACGGAGCCAGAAAAGGCCGGTACGGCGAGATGTGCTTCGCCAACCGTCCTGCCGAGCCAATGTTATCTCTTTGAGCATGGCCATAATGGCGTTCTTATAATCAACACTGATAAGCTCGCTCTGATCGATGTCCTTATTTTCACTGTTCACGGTTGACAAAACAAAACGCCGGATATTTATTGCTTTCAACTGCACACCCGTCGAGAGAAAACCACACCAGATTTTACGTTGATCATAAGGTGTAAAGCCCATCAGTGGACGCAGTTGTGCCTCGTTTTCGGGCAATTTGTCCCCAATTGAGGACAAATTATCAATGACTTTGGCGGCACTGATCAGACGATAGCCTTGGGATCTGCTCATATCCCAGCGCTTCCTCAGATAACTTTCAAAGCTGTCGAACAAATGTAGGCGGTAAAGCCGGTCGTCACGAACCTCTTTCAAAGCTTTTCCGATTTTATAAAAGCAGCGATGCTCTGTTTCGATGAGCGTCTCAAGATGGATCAATCGATTCATCGCTTATGCCTTTTCATTGATATCAGCCAGCATGGTCTTAATCCCCCGGCTGCGGTTGAGAACCTCTTGCAGGTAAGTGGCGCTATCGTGAAACTGGCTTGCTTTGACAGTCATTACCATATCTATGGGGTTGAAATTTTTCCCGCAAAGATAACACCTGGCCAAATTGGTCGAAGAGCTCGTTGAGGTCTGGAATTCATTACATTGAGGGCAAAGAAAACGAAAACACCCCTCACTTATTTTTGTCGGAACCAAAAGAAGTTCTTTGATCACCGTGTTGATCGGAATCAAATTCCGCAGTTCACGCAACTCTTGGGCCGAAAACCGTTTTTTCATTTCAAAACCTCCTTACAAAGTCTTAACCATAGTGTGATACACTTTCAAATCGGTGTTTGCCGTATACTTTTGGAGAAAACTGGCTTACGATGACTCCGGGACGCCTGCAAAAATAACAACAACCTTCCACAGAAGCCGTAAGCTCCGCCCCTTTTTCATTTTTCGTCACCACTATATACTGGCACACCAAGGGTGTGGAAGCTGTATCATCCATATTTTTTTGACTGGATGGATTTTGAGCCTGGCGTCGTCGGTTCTCGGCTTTTCGATGTGCGCGTCGTCCCTTTTCGGTTTGGCGATAGCGGTGTTGAGCTTTCCGATGGGATGCTTTGGAGGCGCTCCGTCGGCAAGCATCACAGCAATAGGCTTGTCCCCGCCAGCAGCTCCGGCAGACACAAAAACCAATTTGGCAGTGACGGCAGAAAACAGAAATAATTTCCAAAATATCCGACCTTGAAATCAGCCGGAAGATGCGGTAGAATAAAAATCGTATGGAGCTTCCGGACTCACACCGAAGTTCATCATTAAAAAAGCCCGAAATGGCAGTTTCGGGCTTTTCCTGTTTCTAAATCCTTCCGATGACATTGTCTATCCCTACTTTTAAATTGCGGGTGCCTGGCTGGTTTTTTTAAGATTTTGTAAATATGAAAAACGGCGGGGACGGCGGGATATGCGGGGTAATTAAAAGACTGATGGGCGGGGTATAACGGCAGGGATAGAGCGTTACAGTATTTCGTGTTTTGCAATGAAAGAAGCGTTACACTATTCGTATCTTAACATGGGTCAGTGCGGAGATTATGTTTTGATGTCATGATCAAACTTATATCAATCGTTTTTAATTCCATTCCTGAAGCCTCCTTGTCTTCATTTTCCGTTACCAAAACTTCTTTTTTTAATTCTTTTTTCATAAGCTCTTCTCCTTTAATAATTTGTTTGGTTGCGTTATTTGTTTTTTCAGATGCGTGCTTTTGATCTGTACATATTTCACACATCGTGCCAAAAATATGTTCGGAGAAAAGAAAGTTTGATAAGATAAATATATCAATAAGATAGAAGAATTAACGGGATCAAAAAGGAAACAAAGGAAGGTGGAAATACATGGTTTTCAAGAATGATCATCATGTGACGATATGATGATCATGGGTTTTCTGAGGATGGATTGGGATTTTTGGAGGATGGACTGGATTTTTTTGGGAATACTCGAAGAAATGATCAATTCAAGGGAAGGCAGACTATCCCCCATGCCCAGGGCGGGCACAACAAAGGATAAAAATTGATCATTTTTATATAAAACATTTACTTGTTGTTTTTAACTTTGAGACTTTTTTCTAATTTTTGAATATCTCCTTATTACAGTTGCTACATCTACCCCGTACTTCTCTGCTACGGCTACACGCGTCATTCCGTCCTGTTCATCTTCAATTAAGTCTGAATCTTTTTCTGGTAAATAATTATATTTTTTTTCCCCGATAGACGTAGATTTATCTGATTTTGGATGAACCTGATCTTTAGAGTTGGAATCGCTGAAAAGCCAATCCGGCAAATCACTCACATCGATTGGCAATCTATTATTTCTCATGGTTCTGGTCATAATGATATTGTGAACCACATCTTCTAGTTCCCTGACATTTCCGGGCCAATCAAAATTCATCAGAGCATTTATACAATCTGATGTTACAGTAAATTCCTCTAAAGAAGGGTCCTCACCTTTTTCGCTGTCATGCTTTTTAATAAAATGGTGAAGTAGAATTGGAATATCGTTTTTTCGGTTTCTTAATGGAGGAATTTTAAGTTTAGAGAACCTGATTCTGTCATATAAATCTGCCCTGAAGTTGCCGGTTTCAATTTCTACTTCGAGGTCTTTATTGGTGGCAAGAACAACCATTGCTTCTACCGGTGTTGCTTTCGACGCGCCCAAAGGTTGAAATTCCCAGTCCTGAAGAAAACCCAGCAAAGCTGCTTGAAGCGACATGGAAAGATTACCGATCTCGTCAATAAAGATGGTTCCATCTTTAGCTTCCTCTAAAGCACCTTTATGACCCTTGTCAGCACCTGTAAAAGCTCCTTTTACATGCCCAAATAGCGCGCTTTTGAATAGCGTATCTTCTCTATCCCCGCAATCAATCTTTATGATATTACCTATTCTTCTAGAAGCTTCATGAAAGGCTTTAGCAAAAACACCTTTACCAGTACCTCTTTCTCCCAGAATTAAAAATGGTTTACGAACTTTAGGCACTTTCGACAATTGGGATATCCAGATTTTTAAATCATCTATCTCCGAATCACAGGAAATGATCTCAACCCCTGGAAAGCACTTTTCCGCCTCCCGAACACGATCTCTATGATGCTCATTCTCATTCGCATCTCGTTTTATTTTCCGCCGTTCGTGTCGAGATTCGATTGCATTTTTCCGACATTCAATTTTATCAACGGTGCTTGGACTTTGTTTTTGAACAGGTTGTTCGACTTTCAGTTCATTCTTTTTCCCTTGTTTTTTGGGGTTTAACCAAGGTGTCAGGACTTCAAGCTGTTCTACTTCTGATTTTAAGAAGATATAATTTTGGAGGTCTATTACGATGTCCTTATTTTCAGGAGTTCCGATTTCAAACCAAACTCCCTCGTGGTCATAAGCTGGCAATTCCCTTTTCATGATGAAAGATTTCACTATATTAGCATCTCTGCCCCATCTGTCTGCCACTTCTTTAGCAGTAAGAATTTCATGATTGTATGGATCATCAACACACGTCATATTTTTTGTTCCACCTTCGAATACTTTGCCAAAAACTTCTTCATATTCATCCTTATGCTTAAAATATAATTCGGATCTGAAATAGCCTTTCAAATAATATAATGATTTAATATATTTATAGAACAGTCCACGTATGCAAGTCTCTTGAAAATCAAAGTCATTCCGTTGCTCTTTATATTCTTTCAGAAAACAAATAGCTGTTTCCGCATCGTATTCTGGAGGGAAAGAGATTATTGACGAGTATTTCATAGTAAGATCACGATATTCTTCTATTGTGAAACTGCTATTAGACTGTTGTGATGGATCTAAAAATCTCTCAGCGATATCTCTCATATGACGAGTGAAATTATCAACAACACCGTCATCACCAAGATTTGAATAGCCTTCATCGCCAACATAATACATAAATATTTCTGTACGGGAGTAAACAGAGTGCTCACTGAATATGCGTGGGAAAAGATATTTCTTGTTCAAATTTTCATAAGTGAGAATGCTACTAATATCTTTTTCACAGAAAGATAATAAACATTTTTCCAAAAATGAATCTGTATACCAGGGGATTTTTTCTATTTCAAAACCGTCTGGTGAATAGTAATGTGTGATATGTCGAGGTAGATGAAACAGATTACATTTTAAGTCATGCTCACAAAGTTCAACAATTTTATCCGAGCAGAATGGAACGAAACAATTAAATTGTTCACGAAGGGGAATATGGGGGATGCTTGTGTTTAATATATATTTCCGAACAGTGGTCGTTTTACATTCCGGGCATGTAAATCCGAAAAGATTGTATTCATCGCTTGAAAGAAAAATGAATCCAAAACGATATGAAATTTTAAGAAACGATCTAATTCCATAGCATTTTTTGCAATTATCACTACCACAATAAAAAGGGAAAATTTCTTTGTTTATTTCTGGATCAATCATAACACCTCAATAAGACAGTATTTTTATTGTTCAGCCGATTAAACACCTCAAAATATCACCGGCGTAATTTCGTACCCACAATCGATTGTGGGTTACTTTAAATGTTCGATCCAGTTTACGCAATTACAAACCGCCCAGGTAAAATTTAAAAAAAATACGGTAGGAGAACGGTATGAAAAAAAACAGAAATAATATCATTTTTATCGTGTCACCATTTCCGATTTTCCAGAAAAAAATCCTCACCTGGTCGGGTTTTAAGAGAAACTGGACCGGGTCTTTCAGGAAATCCGACCACTTCTAGGTCAAAAAGGACGCATGGACACAAGAAATGGGTTTTTTTTGTATAACGAGAGATATATATAAAAAAACATCCTTTTTGCTGTCCATGTGTCCTTTTTCCCCTAGAAGCGGTCACCCTGCATACAAAGCCAAACCCCTTAATCCTCGTTTTCTATCAGAACCGATACGAACGGTTTCAAATCCAGCATCTTGCAGACGTTGAGTAAACTTTCTCCTGGTAATCTGCTGTTCTCCATTACTTGAACACCACTTCTCAAACGCATTATACAAGTCTTGACTTGGTACCTGTAAATCGCCACTAGTCTTGCAGGTATCCGATATGAATTGCGAGAGAACATCCATTTCATTGCGGTATCCTGTCGTAGCTTCTTTAACAGCATCTGGCATTCCAAGACCTTCTTTCTGCCAACGTAAGCATCCTTCGACCGCCCATGACAGAATTCCTTTTTTTTCCTGAAGTAACTTTTCCAGCATTTTTGGATCACGTTCTTCTTCAGGAATGGTTATTTCAAATGGAACTAGTTTGATGCGTCTCCATATTGCGTAATCCGTACCGTGAATAATTGGTTTATGATTGGTGCCAAGAAATATTTTATGCGTCGGCCTGAAATCAAAAAATTCCTGATGCAGGAAACGTGCACATATTGTATCTCCGCCTGTCATCTGTTTGATGAGATTTTCAGCCAATCTCTGCCCTTCCTCAGCTTCGGAAGATACTACGAAACGTGCTCCTTTTAATCTGGCAACATCATTATTTATTGCACCCCTCTCCTTCACCAACAAAGTTTCAGTGGGTGTCTGCATCGCATAATCAGCCATGATTTCACTGATTGCTTGCAGAAATGTACTTTTGCCATTCGCTCCGGAGCCGTGCAGTATAAACAGGCACTGCTCATCAGCGAGTCCAGTAAGAGCATATCCTATAGCTTTCTGCATAAATGAGATCAGGTCCTTATTGCCATTAAAAATACGATCCAGAAAATCATCCCACATGAAATGGGGAGCATATTTATCGTAATTAACAGGAGAGAGTTTTGTAATATAATTTTCCCGATTGTGAGGATAAAGAATTCCCGTTTTAAGATTTAACGTGCCATTTTGACAATTGAACAATAAAGAATCTTGATCAAGTTCTTCAATTGAAACAGGAACCTCACTCTCAGCGAGTGTTATCATAGCTTTGATATTGTAACTGGATTCTGATTTCATGGCATGTTTCGCTATTTCCTGTCTCTCGGTTGTATCAGATGCCAGTTCTGCTTCGGAATAAATTGACCGAACCACCTCTTTGGCAATTAATTTGATTTTGTCAGATTTATCCTGCACCCAGCGCTGCTCATCCCATATCAACCAACTCTTCCACACATGGCAATACCTGATGTTTTTACGATTTTGATAAACGAGACGATCTGAATTTCCCATTTCTGTACGGTTATATTTTGGCTGTTTAATTTCTGGCCGAGAAGAAATTACTGCTGATGAATTTTTGTTATTTGTTAAGGAAATGGCTTTACTAATTGTTCCATGACCGTAAGTTTCTCCGTCTGCATATCTGCGTTCGTCCCATTTTTGACGGAACAAACCCGATTTCCGAAATAAATTGTCGATTTTTTCGTTGTCACTCTGTGTCCAGTACGATAAAATTTCACATAGAGCCAGATCCCCTTCACTTTGGGATGGATAACCTGAATAATCACCTATCCAAAGCTGATTGAACTTTTTACCATTTGCAGCTTTTTTTGCCATAAGGATGATCGGATCATCCTCTTTATCCTGCACAATGCCTTTATCTTTATCCACGGTTTTACAAAAGTGTTGTTGATGAAACAATAAAAGCTCGTCCTTGCAGTCGGCAATTTCTGACGGAATTTCTTCATCTGGTACATTCCCAGTGAAAGTAAAAAATCTTCCATCTGCATACATCTCAATATTGCCATTCTTCCGACCATTTTCCGGCAAGCTCCCCTTTACAATGATATGAAGTCCTTTCCCTGAAGGACTGATTTCCGTGTAACTTCCGAAGTGTTTTATGGCCGACAGTGCTTCCTTGTTGAACGAATCTGTCACTGAATCAATGCAATTATCAATATCAATTCCGACATAAGGGTCAGACTTCTGGAACATAAATCCTATACCCTTATTTTTTTTGTCATCACAGCACAATACTGCCTCTCCGAATGATCCCCAACTTTGATCATCATTAACTTTTGCAAATGTTCCTGTTTTTGGATTAATTGGTATTTTAGTTGTTTTGCCGTTTTCTTTCTTTTTGCTATCCCATGCTACCCACTGATTTAATTTTTTAAGTTCTGCTGGTATATTATTGATATAAATATTATTCATTTTGCATAATTCCTCCTTTCGGTTAATGTTGCTAAAAAACCCCCACCCCACTTAAGAGGTGGGGGGGTTCTTACATTTTTACCTGCGATCCGGGTCTAATTGTTGTTTGAGTCTTTCCTGGACAAGATATAAATTATAAACCATCAGACCCCACTCACACCTGTCGAATTTCTCATTGAAAATCGCACATTCTTCCGAAACACATTGCTTCTGTATAAAAGGACACATTTTCTTTTTGTCGTTTTTATTACGCATTTTTATTCACCTCCTTTTTTGATAAATTTTCGTCATTTGCTTTTTTAACGGCAGTTTTTAAAGTAAAACCACCATCCAAAAATTCCTTAATTTTGTGCAGGTTTTTAACTTGGGATGGTGTAAATCTGCGATGTTCATGTAAACCTAAAATCAGTCTTTCAGCTTTAGGAATATACCCATTTTTCTCCCAACTCCTGATTTGCTTTTGCTGAACACCCGATATCTTCGATGCATCTCCAATACTAAAAGTCAATTTACTGTCATTCTCCATAATTGTTACCTCCATGAATTTATTTAGAGAAAAAACACTCTCTATGTATAGAGAGGTTAGTTAATTCCATCAGCAATATGAGTTGATGAAAAATATTATCTCTCTACTTATTACGGAGGTTAGTTTATTCAATCGCCTTCAGGGTCAAAGTCGTCATCCATATCTGCGTCAAATCCTTCAAATTCTGAATAATCCTCTCCAAAAATGTCTCTCCTTGCTTTATCCCTTTCCCCATTCTCCTGTGCCATATCTTCTGACAATGGAAAAATAATCGCCCAGTCGTGCCCGCCCCCAAAAAAATCATCCCACATCTCTCACCTCCTTTTTTTCGGTCGGATTATCCCGGAAACAATCCTACCGCTCGTAAACAAGGTGCAATAATGATATTCAGGGTCACAATACGTGCTCGCTCCCCTAAACCTGCGGAAAAAAGTTACCCAGCCGTTTCTATGTTTTTCGTAATACTGCCATTTATTTTGCAGCAATTCGTCTTTAACCTCGGCCATATTCATTTTACCTCCAATGACAAAAAAAGGCGCCTAAATGGCTGTAGAAGCCCACAGAGACGCCCTTCATGTCTATTTGATAAGATTGTATTTGTTCAGCCAGGAATACTCGCATAAGACCATATAATTCGTCTCACGCGATATTCTGGACCTCACCTTCAATGTTGTTGTGGATAATCAGGTTCAGGACTTTTTCCGTGTCAGACAGGACTTTCAGACAAGCAGAATGGACGCTCATTTTCAACTGTTCAGCATACTGTTTGATGTACAGAAAGTTATTGCCGGTGGTGTCCTCGATGAATTTCCCGACCATCTTTGCCAAAGCACACGCCGAGAGTTCAGCCACAATTTCTTGCAGCGGGTCCTGCCCTGGTTGAAGTTTGCCCCTTATAATATGGTGTCCAGCATGAGCCAGTTCGTGAAAAAAGACGCATTCTTGACTGCTAGCTAGTGCTATTTCCTTACGGCCTGATGAATAATAACCGTAATATCTGTAATTGCCTGGCACCGCTTTGATACAGATCCCCCAATCACGCGCACGGTCCATCAACGGGAATTCTGGCAATTCGATATTTTGATATTCCAGCGGTTCTCCCAGTGTATCCTCAACTTTAAAAACAGGACATACACCGAAGCCTAGCGGTTTAAATTGTGTGTCGCCCACCAGGTCATCCTCGACATTTTTCATGTAAGGGACAAGGATATATAGAGCTTTTGATCCCTTCTTCACATTGCGATTGACAGAATTCCACTGCCGAATGCCCCGTGCGTCCATCGAGCCAGAAATGAATACCAATGTTCTGTTCAAAAAACTCCACGCTGAACACGGTATATTTGGAATCGGGAACATCGTATATGCAATGGCTTCAGGAATTTCGCCACTTTCGAATCGTGCCAGAATTTTATCCAAGGTTTCCTTTACTTTTGGTGTCATATTTTTTTTCTCCTTTCGTTGGGTTCAGAAACAGAAAGACCATCTGCCCGGCCGGACAAATGGTCATTATCAATGGTTGGTAAATTGTGCCGGCTAATGTCCACACTGGCTGCAAATTATTCTGGGGTTTTTTCCGTTGTAAATCGTGATGTCGTTAGCAAGAAAGTGGAAAAAAGATACGTGATGTCCGCAATCCAATTTGAACCGTTTTCCCTTCAAGGTTCGCTTCAAAATATCCCTCAACTGTTCAGTGCTCTGGTATCTTTCTCTGTCGCTATTGGTCATAATTGCCTCCAAATAAAAAAGCCCCACCGGATCGAAATCCAGCAGGGCTCAAAAAAGTTATCTGATTCAGTCGTTTTAAAATTTCACAATCCCTCTTCAACTCCGCAGGGATCGTAACTATGCCTCAAAAAACTCTTCAAACTCTATCGCTGAGCGCTTTTCAGCCATGTATTCCAGAACATCCAAATACTCATCCTCTGGATAAATGTTAAACGGGTACTCGTTTATGTGCCCACACTTGCATGAAAATGTTAACGTCACAAAAGTCATGTCTCTACATGAGTTACATTCACAAATAGAACTTTTTTGGCTTGTCATGGTGATGCTCCTTTATTTCGTTGGTTATGGCATGGCTCAAACAAAAAATGCCTTTCCAGTGAGAGCTCATCAGAGAAGCATTTCATTACTTTTGCGTAAGGTTCCTCTATTAAGGCTTCACCATCCCCAGTATTGCGCCGCCTGCTTTCTCAAGCCGATATGCACCTGATGCAGACAGACTTCTATCCTGTGCAGCCCTGGTAAACGCATTGATAATATGAAACATAGTTGCCCCCTGCTCCAAAAAGAAAGCTGCCTTGATAATTTGAACCTCTTCCTGCGGGATTTGAAACTGTCTGGCAAAGGTTTCGATCGTACTCTCGGGGTTGCTGACATGGGTCTGGGTCGAAATACGGAAACGATCATTCCCCTGGCGTGACTGGCTGATAACACCTTGCAGGATGCTTGGGAACTCGTTGATAACCTTCCGAGAGATGTGTTTATAGCGGGCATCAACGGCAGTTTTGGCGATAAGCCCATTGCTACAGATCAAACGATAATAAAATGCCTCGATGGACAGTGCGAGAATGCCCACTTCTGAATTGGCGATGGATATGCCTGGGATTATTTTGTCGTCACCGACCAGATAAAAGGCTCGATCATATTCAGGCATTTTCAGAAGCATCATTTCATCATCCAGTGCGAATTGAATTTCACCGTCTGGGTCAAATCCGGATTCGAGTATTTTTGTCAGCACTTCCATATTGTCGATAGCGGTATATCGCTCGGTAAAAACTGCTCGAAGCTGATTTGCGTCGAAACGACAAAAGAAGGTCTGACGGTTTTTTGCTTCTTCCCTGATCCAGTAATTCAGGTTTTCAGCCTGCAATTCCTGGGGACATCGGCAGAGATAGGAATGTGGGACCCGAAGGCGGTTGGCAATCAAATGCTGAGCACTTGGCAAAATTTCTACTTGCCGACCTGAAATCCACATTTGATTGAAATTATCGAACTCCATATCCTGTACTGGAATAACTTCGTCAAAATAATGTTCAGATTTTTGATGAACTGTTGCAATAACACTTTCGAGGGTTCCTGTTCTATTCATTGATAATGCTCCTTTTGCCCATACGGGCATCGTAAGAGGGCTGGTTGCCAGAATTACAGCCCCGATAAATCCCATGCTGGCACACCCATGGGTACACTCGCTAATTTGTGCCTCTTTTGTTATGTTGGGTTTGTAGGTTAAGGATTGGTTCAAACAAGAAAACCCTTCTAAATGGCTTGAGAGCCATCAGAAGGGTTTTTTAAGTTGAGTATGCTGAGCTATTAACTTTGCAAATGCCACGTCTTACAGGCTGATGCGAAGCCGCAATCCACACACATCCAGGAAGTTTGGGGGATGTGAATTTTTGCATCTATGGCTGATAATACAGAACAGGCTATTTTGGCGAAGCGCCGTCTCTGGTCTGGTGTTCTAGAAGTCAGAAGGTGTTCCATTTTCGGCGTTACTAATTTGCGGAGTATATCGAAACGGCATTGAACTTGGCTTGTTGGGAGAATATACCTGTTACTGGCTATGAGATAAGAATAGGCGGTTACCTGCAAATTCTGGTCACAATCGTGTTGCGCCATGGGTTTGGCTGCCGTCTTGTTGTCTATCACGATGACATACCCGTCCTTGTCACGGATTATGAGGTCCAGAATGCCAGCTAGTTTGAACTCGGTGGGTTGGCTGTCTTCGGGATTATAAAGCTTTGCAGTCAACGGCAACTCCACACCAATTATTTCTTGAACGTTCTGGAGAGTTTGAGGGATCGTTTCGTGAAAAACCTTCAGCATCGAATTGCCCATTTTTACTGCGCCTTCATGATTAGGCAGTTCCTTTTTAAAGATTATGGGAATTTCAGAATTCTCAAGGTCGAGTTCCAGGCAGGTTTCAAACCTTTCAGAGAGTGATTCCAGGGACTCGGTGCTTCCGTGATTTTTCAGGGATCGATAATACATCTCGATTGCTGTATGAATGGCTGAGCCGAAGGGGAGTGCGATCGAGATTCTTTCCATTTTCTTACCCTGAATGTACTGAAA
>SESD01000398.1_pt1 | contig 27114 bp, 25 predicted proteins | sample 3171411 | NCBI WGS metagenome assembly SESD01 (sample SAMN06051880, study PRJNA518727) | freshwater metagenome | biome: subpolar coniferous forest; feature: holomictic lake; material: water; isolation source: holomictic Lake 442, 16.5 m depth | place: Canada: near Kenora, Ontario | collected...
CTGCAAGACGCTGCCTGTCGCCCATAAGGTAATTATAAAAGCGGTTAATAATAGACCGTGTTTTCTGGTTTGAAAAATAAAGGCCACAGAGGAGGCGGTTAAGGCCACTAAAAACCCCGTGCCATAAACGCCCATTATCGGGATGTAACCCGCCAAAGGTGTTTCCAGTTGGGAGTAAGCGCTTTGCAGCCAGGGAAAACCGTTGAGTAAGCAATTGCCACGAAAATATTCAATCAATAACCAAACAACAGGCATGACCCATACTGAGATAAACGTTCTATTATCAGGCTGTATTTTTACAGAAAAGTACCCTGCCAGTGCCGGAAACAAAGCCCAAAAAACAAAGAACAAGCAGGTCAACAAGCAGGAGTTTAGCCAGTTGGCACCACCAAAATCATGAATGCTGATATAGACCCAAGAAACGCCCAAGCCAAACGATCCCAAGCCAAATAGATACCCTCTGAGTAGCGCACGCCGGGGTGTGGTATTTTGCCAGGAAGCAAAAAGCAGGCTCAGTGCCAATGGCGCAAGGTAAGGATAATCAAAAGGAGAAAATGCGAGAGTGAATAAAATACCCGCAAGGGCGGCGAGCAAATCCCAATGGTTTTTTGATGAAATTTGCATGGGTTATGGTTATGGCGTTAAAGAAGAGTCTACGAATCTAAAGGTGATTTTTTTATGGGATGAAAAAACTTCCCTTATCCGTGTTTTATGTGTTGTATTTGAATCGTTACAATGGCTTGATTGTTTCACAGGCAAGCCAATTTAGCCAGAATTTTGCAGGCAATGATTTTACTCCAAGCTAATAAACAAAAGCGGTTTAACTCAAGCTAAAATTCGTATCAGTGACCCTGTTGCATAAAATCTTTGGCATAATAATCGTTCATGACGAATGCCATCACTTTAAAACCTACTATGAATCAAAATAAACGTCAGGCTATTTTTGACCGATTGTCGGTAGCGATACCGGAACCTGCGACCGAGCTAAATTATAGCAGTCCCTTTGAGCTACTCATTGCCGTGGTTTTGTCTGCACAAGCAACGGATAAAGGAGTGAATAAAGCGACTAACTTGTTATTTGCCGTTGCCAATACGCCGCAGACGATTTTGGCATTGGGTTTGGCGGACTTAAAGGGCTATATCAAAACTATCGGTTTATTTAATACCAAAGGTGAAAATATTATTAAGCTTTGCCGGCAGTTACTGGAAAATCATGCAGGAGAAGTGCCAAAGACCCGTGAAGAGCTTGAGACTTTGGCTGGTGTGGGCAGAAAAACGGCTAATGTCATTCTTAATACGGCTTTTGGACACTCTACCATTGCCGTGGATACTCATATATTTAGGGTTTCTAACCGTACCGGCATTGCGCCTGGCAAAAATGTTTTGGAGGTCGAACGCAAGTTGGATAAATGGGTACCCAAACAACATAAAAAAGACGCTCACCATTTACTAATTCTGCATGGCAGATATACTTGTATTGCTAGGAAGCCACGATGCCACGGTTGTGTTATTGAGGACTTGTGTGATTTTAAAGCTAAAACTAGCTAAAGAAGGCGAGAAAACAGGTTTCTGTTGTTATAAATAAATCCTTTTAACGCTCAAAGGACAGTTCCTACAGTAGTAAGCCGGAATTCTTTGATAAAAGGATATTCATGCTTTAATCTATGCGTCTTTGGTATGATGGTTGTATTCGATAAGCTTTGCCTATCGAATATTTATAATAATATTTGGGAGTTAACATGAAAAAAATCAACAAAACGCCTTTAACGATTGCTATGGGCGCTGCTTTTATTTCCACGTTTGCGGCAACTGCGGCTTATGCAGAAGCTAATCCATTCGGCATGACTGAGCTGTCTACCGGTTATATGCAGGTTGCTGAAGCTGATGCCGCTAATAAAGCAGCAGAAATGGCCTGTGGCGCTGCTATGGGTGGAATGGCTAAGCCTAAAGCACCAGAAGGCGCGTGTGCAGGTGCTAAAAATCATTCTGCGGCTACGCCAGCAGCAACAAAAGCCACTGAAGGCTCATGCGGTGACATGATGAAAGATGGCAAAATGAAGCCCGGAATGGAAGCGGCTTGTGGTGCTATGATGAAAGGCAAGGAAGGTTCTTGCGGTGAAATGATGAAAGGCGAATCAATGAAAGGCAAAGAAGGCGCGTGCGGCGAACAAATGAAAACACCGGCTACTCCTGCTACTCCTGCAAAATAAGAAAAGTTAATGGGGCATTGCAACGTGCCTCCTTAGTTTTTTAATACGGAAGGCATGACTTCATGCCTTCCAATTTCTATTCAATCACACACAGGTGTTCTTATGGACACAACTCAACATCTCGTTCAAGGTGCCGGCTTAGGCTTGCGTCGACCTATTTTAAGTCAGTTGGTTGAAACACCTCCGAAAGCGGTCGGTTTTTATGAAGTCGCTCCAGAAAACTGGATTACCATCGGCGGCAAATTTGGTAAACAATTCCGCGCAATGACTGAACGCTTTGATTTTGTCTGTCATGGTTTGTCTTTATCGATAGGCAGTACAGACCCATTGGATGAAAAATTTATCCGTGATGTCAAACGGTTTATGGCTGAGCATAGAATGAAGCTTTATAGTGAACACTTGAGTTATTGTAGTAAAGAGGGCCATTTGTACGATTTAATGCCGATTCCGTTTACCGAAGAAGCCGTTACGCATGTCGCCGCTCGCATCAAGCGTGTACAGGATATTTTGGAACAAAAAATAGCCATCGAAAATGTCTCTTATTACGCAGCTCCCGGCCAGGAAATGGCGGAGATAGAGTTTTTTAATGCGGTGATTGAAGAAGCGGATTGTGATGTATTGATTGATATTAATAATATTTATGTCAACAGTGTTAATCATGGTTACGATGCCGAGGCTTTTTTAAAAGCCATGCCGGCACAGCGTATTGCTTATGCACATATTGCCGGACATTTTGTGGAAGCTGAGGATTTTCTGGTTGATACGCATGGAGCCGATATTATTGATCCGGTCTGGAAATTGTTAGGTAAGGCCTACGAGCTTTATGGCGTGTTTCCAACCCTGTTGGAGCGTGATTTTAATATTCCCGCACTGCCTGAATTACTAAAAGAAGTGAATACCATCAGAACGATGCAAAATGCCTGGGGAAAACAGCATGAAAAACAGACCGCTTAATATCGGCACAGGTGTTGATTTTAAAATAAAACAGCTTGAATTTGCGGCGTATATCCGCGATCCGGAAAATAATCCGCTGCCTGCCGATGTTAACGGACAGCGCATGGCGATGTATAGGGAATTGTTTTTTAATAATATCGAAGGTTTTCTGTCAGGTAATTTTCCGGTCTTAAGAAAAATACTGAACGATCAGCAATGGTTTGCTTTAGCTCAGGATTTTTACGCAAAACACCCGTGCCAATCACCGCATTTTTCACAAATTCCGGAAGAGTTTCTGGATTATTTGCAAAATGAACGCGATAGCTCGGATGATTTTCCTTTTATGCTGGAACTGGCGCATTATGAATGGGTAGAAATGGCTTTATCCATTGCCAAAGAAGAGGTAGCTGCCTATCATACAAATCCGGAAAATCTGCTTAATCAGACTATCGCCTTATCACCGTTAGCCTGGCCACTGGCTTATCAATATCCTGTCCATAAAATAGCCCCGGCTTTTTTACCTTTAGAGTCGCCTGAACAGCCGACATTTTTGATTGTTTACCGCAACCGGGAAGATGATGTTAATTTTATTGAAATTACCCCCATCACCTACCGGCTACTGGAAATCATTCAAGAACAGGAACAGCCTTTGACTGAAGCTTGTTTAAAACAGGTAGCCAAAGAATCCAATCATCCCGATCCCGCGCTTATTGTTGCCGGCGGTTTGCAGATTTTAAAAGACTTGGCTGAAAAAACGATTATTATTTTTTAGCACTGGCTTAGGCGTAGGCTGGAGCCGGAAACGCCACCACACGCTACGCTTGAATGGTCTTATTCCGGTCTCATAGACATCAACTTAAGACATTTCACTGCTAATACACGAAGAATAGGAAGATTTTTCTTTGGTTTTTCTTCGTGAACTTCGTGTCTTCGTGGTGAATTAATATCTAAGTTCAGCCTGGTTCACATGCTCCAGCGTCACTGCTGTTAAGTTAAGCGCAAGTCGTTTAAAAAACTGGAGTGCAATCGCTTCAGCTATTGCCTGTAAAAAAACAGCTAAAGCGGTTTTGCTCCGGTTGTATGCTTAACTTAACGGCGTTGAGGCTCCAGCGTGGAACGATAGGGCGGGGCTATCTATTGCAAGTCACCTTACTTAAATACTAAAAAAGCTTGTTGAAAAAGCTTTCGTCTTTTTTAGGTTCGGGTGCTTCAAACGTTTTAAAGCCTTTTTCGGCGTTTTGTTGAGTGCAATGATAAACCGCGCTGTTGTATTTTATTTGTAACGAACGTGGGTTTTCATGCTCGGTAAGAAATTTTTCAGCTTCCTCATCCGTTAAATCTTTCATCAAGTAAGTTGCAACACACAAACAAGATTTAGAGAAACGGACTTTATCTTCCTCTATATTGACTGAATTCTTCAATTCTCTGGTGACGCATTGTGCAGCAAAATCGTGTTCAAATTTATGTTTTTGAACATCAGTCACCGGCACATCATGTGAGTGATCAAAAGGGTTAAAGGCGGGTTTAACCAGTGCCTGTTTTTCCTTATGGTCATCATTGTCATTTGAGCAACCGGTCATTGACAGCGCAATAACAAGGCTGGTCAAAACAGCCCAAAAAAAGTTTTTTGTAAAAGTGTGTGTTTTCATGAGTTGTATCACAAGGGTTAAAAGGCTCAAGGTTTACCAATCGCACCTTAAAGCTGTTACTAAATAAACGATAAACTTTATCATTTTATTGGGACTCATTCTAGTTCTGTTAATTTGATGCCATCCGTTATGAGCGGTTACCGAGCTAATGTTTTTCTGTAGACCATCCCTCATTTCTTTTTACGGGCCAAAATTTTATGCAACTTAAGAAAACATCTTGACGTCATTTATGCCATACTACGTGCCTTTTAAATTATCCAGATTGTATTGATACTATCAAGGAAAAATATATGACAGCACTGGTTGGCATCATCATGGGCTCGACTTCTGACTGGGAAACTATGCGCTTTGCCGCTGAAACACTGGAGCGTCTGGGCATTCCTCATACGGTTGAAGTGGTTTCGGCACATAGAACCCCTGACAAATTGTTTGAATACGCGGAAACAGCGGAGTCTAAAGGTCTGGAAGTTATCATTGCGGGCGCAGGTGGTGCTGCACATTTACCGGGCATGACCGCTGCGAAAACAGCGCTTCCTGTTTTGGGTGTTCCGGTGCAGTCCAAAGCTTTGAATGGTATGGATTCCTTATTATCCATCGTGCAAATGCCGGCGGGTATTCCGGTAGGGACACTGGCGATTGGTAAAGCGGGTGCTATTAATGCGGCGTTACTGGCTGCCGCCATTATCAGCAATAAACATACGCATTATCGAGGCGCGTTAAATGCGTTTAGAAGCGACCAGACCGAAGCAGTGCTTGCGCATTCTGATCCACGTGAGGAAGTTTTATGATAGTCGGTGTACTGGGTGCAGGGCAGCTTGCCAGAATGATTGCGTTGGCGGGCTATCCCTTAGGTGTGGATTTTATTTTTCTTGATCCCTCGGAAGATGCCTGTGCCAACCGTTTGGGTGAGCATTTACACGGCGACTATAATGATCCGCGTTTGCTCGCACAACTTGCAGAGCGTGCTGATGTAGTCACGTATGAGTTTGAAAATGTACCGGCGGATGTAGCTGAATTTCTTGCTTCACACACCCAAGTGTATCCAGCGCCCAAAGCCTTGGCAGTTGCCCAAGATAGGTTAATAGAAAAAGCTTTTCTTCATGATCTGGGCATTCCGGTTTCGCCTTATGTCGCAGTGGACAGCTTTGAGAGCCTGGAACAGGCAATGGCAATTATTGGCTGGCCAGCTATTTTAAAAAGTTGCACGATGGGTTATGACGGTAAAGGTCAATCCTTGCTCAAATCGGTTGCAGACTTAAAACCCGCGTGGGAGCAATTGGCGGGTGTGCAGGGCGTTGTTGAAGCCTTTGTTCCGTTTAACCGCGAAGTGTCCATCATTGCCGCACGCAATGTCTCCGGCGCTACCGTTTTTTATCCGCTTTCCCAGAATTTACATCGCGGCGGTATTTTGCGTGTTTCAGAAAGCTGTAATAATGATCCGCTGCAGCAGCAAGCCGAGTGTTATATCTCTCGATTAATGGAAGCGTTGGATTATGTTGGCGTGTTGGCACTGGAATTATTTGAAGTAGACGGAAAATTAATTGCCAATGAGTTTGCACCGCGCGTCCATAACTCCGGTCATTGGACGATTGAAGGCTCAGAAACCAGTCAGTTTGAAAATCATTTGCGAGCCATTCTGGACTTGCCTTTAGGTGCAACTACCTCTGTAGGTAAAGCAGCGATGGTTAATTTTATTGGCGGCTTGCCCGTTACTGAAGAATTATTGTCCGTTCCTCATGCACATTTGCATCTATACGATAAAGAACCCCGCAAAGGTCGAAAAGTCGCACATGCTACAGTACGCGCTGAAAACACGGAGCACTTAACGGCGTTAATTAAACAGTTGACTACGCTTGCTGATAAGGTTGACGATTCCTGATTTTAGTGCTTTGTAGAGAATTGAGTCGATTAAAACAGGGCGTTGCCCAAGAGTTTTTTTCATTTTTTTTAACTCATCAGATATACGGTTTTATTTTTACAGGCGGCTGGGCGGGCTGGTTTTAGGTAAGTCCACTCTATGTTTAAATAGGGCCTAATTCAAATCGTGACCCTGCCAAAGCATAAAGAATTTCGTAATCCAGAATGGTTAATTGATGCTTATGTATTTGCAGCACGCCTTCATCCCTAAAGGCGTGTAACGTTCGGTTTACATGTATGGTCGTAAGCCCAAGTGTATCCGCTATATCTTCCTGCTTGAGTGGAAATTGAATGGTGTACTCATTATTTAGGCCACGCAACATCAGTCGATGATAAATTTCCAGTACCATAAATGCGATTCTTTCACGTGCATTTCGATGGGTAATATTACCCAGATACATCTCGGTCAGCATTTTGTCACAAGCTTCTGAAGCCGCAAGACTTAAAGCAAGTTCTGGCTGTGTGGAATAGTGTTCAACACTATTTGGAATCTTGCAGAGTACACTGTCCACTAAGGCAATTGCCGAATAGATAGCTGGGCCGTGGAAGTGTTGCTGAAAGCCGAGTAGCTCTCCCGGTAACAAGGAACGAAATACCTGACGCTTACCGTCGTCGGAAACTCGGGTTAGCATCACCCAGCCCTCTCGCAAGACAAATAATTCCTGGTTCACATCACCTTGGTGATATAAATATTGCTTGGCAGTAACTGTCAGATTTTTAACAGCCTGTGCATCAAATTCGGCTGAAGAGCTGTTTATCAAGCTTTTGCAAAAGCGAAAATATCTGTTAGGGCATGAGTAGCAAAGCCCTGTTGATCCATTTGAACGAAAAAACATCATCTGACTTCCGATAGCAATATGAAACGGCAATGAAAGCCAAGTCTAACATAATTAATGGCCTGCTTTTAATAGGTATAAATACGTATAGCTTTGAATTGATTTTCCCCAATAGCCCGGCTGCCCTTAAATAAATATAATTTTTTGTAAAAAGTTAACCTGGATTAATTTTTTTAGTGGGGTAACATATAAAATAAACTTATTTTATATGTTAGGCTTAATTAGCTGGAAAAGGTTAACTTTTTAATGAACAGTGAGGATTGGAGTTTGTAATTTTTTGCCCTCAGGGGGAGGCTAAAATTTAAAGTTATTGAGGGTTATTCTGAATAATAGATGGCAATACGCAATCCAAATCTTTTTGTTTCCATAGATCAAATTTTCAGGAGGCATCATGAACAAAGTTAACGTAAAAGGTAAAAATGCAAAAGTCAAAGCTAAATGGAGCTATAGAGTCCGAAATTAATTAAACAACATAACAAATACATGAGCTAAGAGCCAGTCTTGATTTACGGGAGGTCTATGTCGCTAAATCAACGAAGGCCTCTGCACTTGTAAAACCTGGTAAAGCAGCTTCTTAAAAGACAATTAAACTATCAGGAGATACATGCGATGAACACAAAACAACATTCCCAAAAAGTACAAAGTGTAGCTGCGTGCGTTTTTTTGCTTCTCGCAGGTAGCACTGTACAAACAGCATTCGCTGACGACAAAGACATCATCCAACCCAGCGCCCAAGCTCAGATTGAGGCTATCCTCGCAGAAAAAGCTGGCCGAACGACAGCAGAGGCAAAGCTTGATTCAAACCTTTTATACGGTTTGAGGGCGGTAGCTCCATCGGCCAAAGCTAGCCTTCAAGCGCAACCGCAGTTCGTTCAAGATTTTGTCCGCAATAATATTGCCACCGATTTGACGGTGAAGGTGACCATCAGAGCGAAAGTGACGGATGGACTTTTAACCGTACTGAAAGCCGCCGGTGCCACTGAAATAAGCTCGTTCGAGCATTATGGCACGGTAACGGCAAGGGTGCCGACTGATCAATTGCTGGCGATTTCGGCACGCTCTGAGGTGCAGTTTATTGAACTCTTTGATCCCGGCACTACCAACCGTTACGATTTAACGCCTTCAGAGTTACGTGCATGGCAGGAAAGCACCGCCAAGTTTCCTTTACCCATTGTCAATGTGGGTGCTGCAACCAGTCAAGGCGTGATAGCCCACGCAGCTGACAAGGTTCAGCAGACTGGCATCAACGGAACTGGAGTGAAGGTATGTGTGCTTTCTGACGGCGTCGATTCTCTTGCTGCAAGGCAGGCATCGGGGGATCTCCCCGCGACCGTCGATGTCGTCTCCGGACAGGCGGGCAGCGGCGATGAAGGTACGGCGATGCTGGAAATTATCCACGACATGGCACCTAACGCCACTCTGGGCTTCGCAACCGGGTTTAGCGGAGATGCGCAGATGGCGACTAATATCCAGACTCTTGGCAACGCGCTGCATTTATGCAACATTATTGTCGATGACGTGACTTATTTTGTTGAGCCGCCTTTTCAGGAAGGCATCATTGCCCAAGCAGTGACGACCGTAGCTACGAGTGGTGCGTCTTATTTTTCATCATCGGCTAACTCAGGCAGCAAAGTCAAGAGCTCTTCAGGCACTTGGGAGGGTGACTTCGTCAATGGCGGCAACTTTCTCTTAAACGGCAGTTTTTACGGAACGATACATTCGTTTAGCGGTTCGCTTACGAACACGCTAAGCTCGACGGGGGGAGCGTATGTCTTGACTTGGGGCGATCCGCAGAACGCCTCTGCTAATGATTACGACCTATTTATTCTCGACTCGGTCACGAACGCGGTTATTGGACAATCGAGCAGCACTCAAAGCGGAACGCAGAACCCAGTGGAAATGATACCCAAATCATCCTCAATCGTCGCAGGCTCGAAAATCATCGTGGCGAATTACCAAGGCACAGCTCAAGTACGCGGCTTGCGCCTGGACACACAGCGTGGCAGGCTCTCGGTTAACACCAATGGCAACACCTACGGGCACAACAGCGGGGTTAACACGATTAGCACGGGTGCCGTCAGTGTGGTGACTGCAGGTGGTGGCGTTTTTATAGGCGGAGCGATTAACCCGGTCGAAATCTTTAGTTCCGACGGGCCTCGGAGATTGTTTTACACCCCCGCAGGGGCACAAATCACATCTGGCAATATCTTGTTTGGTACCAGTGGAGGAACCTTGTTGAACAAGGTTGATCTTGCGGCAACGGATTGCGTAACAACTACGACCCCAGGCTTCATTCCTTTCTGCGGCACTTCGGCCGCCGCACCACATGCCGCAGCAATCGCAGCACTAATTAAATCAGCCAAGCCCAGCTTGACGGGGTCGCAGATTAAGAGTGCACTGACCGCCACAGCACTTGACATTGAGGCAATTGGTTATGATTACAATGCTGGCAACGGTCTAATTATGGCGGATTCCTCGGTTCGCTTGGTACTCACGTCCGTCGGCGTTACCAAGGCGTTTTCGCCCGCGACGATTACCGTCAACGGCACTTCGACGCTAACGGTAACGCTTACCAACACTAATGGTGTCGCTTTGCAAAACGTGGCATTAACCGACACTTACCCCGCCAATGTAAAAAATACCGCGACGCCTAGCGCACAGTTTACAGGTACTGGCTGTACAGGCAACGTCACCGGAACGGCTGGCGGCACTTCCGTGGCACTGTCAGGCGCGACAATTCCAGCAAACGGCATCTGCGCATTGAAAGTCAATGTGACTAGCGCCGTGGCGGGTACTTATGCGGATGGGAGCGGAAGCGTCAGCACTCCGATTGGTCTCAATTCGGCTGCGGTCAGTGCCACCTTGGTTGCTGAAGGAGTCACGCCGCCACCAAATGTACTCGGAGGAACAGCAACAGGTTTGACGAACACGACCGTCACCTGTGCCAATACTTCAACCAACCAAGGCTATCCAGTTACACTAATCAACAACAGTTGGGTATGTGTTGGGTCACCCGTCAAGGGAAACCGCATTATTATGACCATCAAGGGGGTCGCACAATGACTTAAACCTAAATTATGCTACCAGTTTTATAACACTGAAAATACGATCCGAAAAATATCGTTGCAATATTAATTTACTATTCAAAGTGATTATAATGAAACTTCAAAAGACAGTATTTATGGCCGCATTATTATTAGTGGCTTACCACGCGTCCGCATCCCCCATCACTACAAATGGGGATTTTCACACTGGTGACTTTACAGATTGGATCAAGACAGGCAATGCCCAGGTTCAGCCATCCTTAGGACAGGATAACCTTTATGGAGCCATTCCACCACCGGCAACGCATCATGCCATTCTCGGTAGTGGTACGTTAGTCAGCGGCGAATTACTAGGAGGAACTGCTGTCAGCACATCTAGCCTTGAAAGCTTTTTAGGTCTTGGTAATGGACAGCTAGCGATAGAAAATGGCGGGGTCGCCGGCAGTGGTTCTGCAATCAAACTGCAAAGCACGTTTACAGCTGCAGCCGGTAGTCAGTTATCTTTTAACTGGAACTTTTTTAATAATCCCGATCCTGCTCTCAGTCCTCAAGATATGGCTTTCGTGATATTGGATAACACATTTAAAGTTTTGGCGAATACTCACTCACCGCTAATACAGTCAAACGTTAATGGCTTTTTTGACATGACCGGTTACCAGCCCATAGTGTTGAATATTTTATCCTCAGGCGACCACCATACCCTTAGCTTTGGAATCGTAGATGGAGGAACTCCTATCCCATCAGGCTCTGCTTTAGCGCTAACCAATGTTCAAGTCAATGCGGTTCCCTTACCTGCTGCATGCTGGTTATTTTTGAGCGGTATGGTCGGCCTGTTTAAATACTCGTGTCAGTCCAAGCGAGCCTAAATTGTGGCTACCCGCTTTAGTTGGGACTAAGCAGGAGTGCAATAGCCTATTCACACTGTCCCTGCTTAAGTTGTTAGCTACAACTGATTAACAAACAAAAACATTAATTAATAATTGGAGATAAGACTATGAACGAAATACGCGAAAATTATGGGTTGGGCTGGGTGCGGGATTTGCCTGATGTCAGAGATTACTCGCCCGAACATGAAGCTATCAAACCGATGCTTAAAAAACTTAATGTACTGAAGACGCCGGCAACGTTGGCAACCAAGGTAGATCTAAGAGCGTGGTGCGCTCCCATCGAAAATCAGGAGCAGTTGGGCTCATGTACGGCTAACGCGGGTGTGGGTATGATTGAGTTTTATGAAAAAAAGGCTTATGGCGCATGGCTGGATGCCTCCCGATTATTCCTTTATAAAACAACACGTAATCTTTTGGGTTGGACGGGCGATACCGGCGCTTATTTGCGCAGCACCATGGGCGCAATGGCGTTGTTGGGTGTGCCACCAGAAAAGTATTGGCCTTATACAATCGCTGATTTTGACAAAGAACCTTCGGCATTTTTATATGCGCTGGCTCAATCTTTTCAGACGATTAATTATTACCGGCTGGATCCTGTGGGTACCACTCCGGCAAACTTGCTGAATCAGATCAAGACTAATCTGGCGGCTAATTTACCCTCCATGTTTGGCTTTACTGTTTATGATTCCATCAGCCAGGCGAACGGTGCCGGTAAAGGAAAAATTCCATTCCCTTGTCCAGCGGATAAGGTTGCGGGTGGACATGCCATTATGGCAGTCGGTTATGACGATACCCTGGCAATCAAGAACGCCAATTGTGGCACGACAACCACGGGGGCGTTATTAATCAGAAATTCTTGGGGGGCCAGTTGGGGCGACGGGGGGTATGGGTGGCTACCTTATGAATATGTATTGAAAGGATTGGCTGTGGATTGGTGGTCATTGATTAGCCAAGAGTACATCGATACCAAGAAATTTGGGCTTTAACGTTCGTATCGCTCAACATGAGGTTATAAGCTGGTTGTTGGTATTAACAAAGTAGCCTGCAACAATAACGCAAGTCATTTTAGTTGCAATGTTAGCTGATTAAGCCCCGGCATCGGCATCCCACTGGATGCTGATGCCGATATAACAGTCGCCAGCATCTTAATTAACAAAATCAGTTTAGTTGAGGGCGACTTTATTTCGACTTGCCGATATCTTCGTTCCATAATTCATTATGGGTACTAATAAAATTAGCCATCATATCGATACATTCGGTCGAGTTGAGATCAATCACGTTGACGCCGTTTTGACGCAACCAATCGATACCACCGGAAAAGTTGATGGATTCTCCAATGATTACAGTACCGATGTTGAATTGACGTATCAAGCCGCTACAATACCAGCAAGGCGCAAGGGTAGTGACCAGGATTTTGTCTCTGTAGGTTTTTAGTCGGCCGGCCTTGCGAAAGGCATCCGTTTCGCCATGGCTCGTAGGGTCACCATCCTGTACGCGACGGTTGTGTCCACGACCGAGCAAGATGCCGTCTGCGGAAAACAATGCCGCTCCGACCGGGATGCCGCCTTGAGCCAGTCCGCTACGGGCTTCTTCAAGCGCAATGGCAAGCAGTTTTTGATGGTTTGTAAATGTTGTCATGGCAACGCTCTGGTAATCTAAAAAATGCAAATTGCCTGGGCACGATGTGGCGTAATGCGAGGGCGATCTAAACGCATAAAGCCTGTCGAACAAAAATGCCGCTATAATAACAGTTACCGAACTACAAAGCGCAGAGGCTGAAGATGAATCAATATTACTCCGACCATTTTTGGCTTAACGTTAATTTAAGCATGGACAAAGTTGTTGGCTACATTAACACAAAATGGATTCAAACCGGCGCAATAATATTTTTTGCATTGATGCTGGGTAATGTTGATAACACCTTGGCGGGTCAAGCTATGAAATTAATCGAAAACGATTCCGGCAAAACTGTTGAAATAGTTGTGGGTGATGAGCTGGATGTTATATTACCGGGAAATCCTACGACGGGTTATGCTTGGGATCTGATTGCGCTCGATTTGAATGTTTTAAGTCGAGTTAAGACAGAATTTTTTGCCAATAATAAAATGATGGGGGCCGGTGGCGTTGAAGTGATAACGCTTCATGCCGTTGCCGCCGGTAAAAGCGAGGTAAAACTGATTTATCATAGATCTTTTGAGCACAATGTGGCACCGCTTAAAACCTTTGAAGTGACTGTGATTATAAAAAAATCATCAACGTAGTAAACGCCAATATCATTAAGTTAAGCCAACGGTTTATCTTGCAAAGAGGCGCTTAACTTAAAGTCATTGGAGTCGACACAACTCCGTTTCAGGCAAGAAAGCGGGCAGAATAATCTGCCCGCTTTTTTATGCTGGTATTGATATTATTTTTTTGCAGCTTTAAGGTGTGTTACCGCTTCTTCGGCAGATTTTGTAGCGGGTTGTGCATGCCCCAAATTACCATGATCAATGGCTTCTTGTAGCGAGTTGGAGGCTGCGTCTATATGGTTTTTTGGTATGCTCTTGGCAATCAGGGAAGCAGCCAGAGAATGATCCAGAGCGGCTTTCGCATGTGTGACCAAGCTTGGTGCTTTTCCCGCTTTACCTTCAGCTACCGCTGCGTTAGCGTGTTCCAGCGCCGCATCAAGGTGCTCTTCTGCGAAAACAGACGTACTCAAACATAATAACAATCCTGCACAGATGGATGTTAATTTTTTCATTATTCTTTCCTCATTATTATTTTAGAATATTTAGTTTGTTGATACTACTTGCAATAAAGACGCTATGAATCGTAGTTCAACAGCTATATTTTTATCATTATAGAATTTATTTTGCAATGGACTAATTAACCTAAATTTATAAATTGAATTGTTCAGCAATAATTCTCAATGCTCGATGGGCATAGATGACGCGCTCAGGACGGTTTTTATGCTCCCCCGGGGGAAAAATATATGCTTGCTTAAACTGCTAATTTAAGGGCATCCAAGGCGCCTTGTAAGGCGTCATGAAAATGTTTTTGTTCGTTGATAGTTAAGCCGAAAGCCTTTAATAAGTGTAAGCAGAAGACTACGTGCTTGCAAGAAAGTCATACTTCCTTTATAACTGTTCAATCAATAATTATTGGCATTGTTTTTAGGGTACCAATTAAATATCAATTGCATTTCGGCGAGTGCAAAATAAAATGGTATCTTTTAAGCTTGATTAATAATACTTGCCAATTTATTGTTCCTATCGAACATTTTGACTAACATTTGAGGTATCCATCATGACAACAGTAGCAGACCCTATTATCGGTAGCTGGTACAAAGATGTAGAAAACAACCTGAAGTTTAAAGTTGTCGCTACCGATGAAAATGACGATTCAATTGAAGTGCAATATCTTGATGGTGATATTGGTGAATACGATAATGAAAGTTGGTATAACTCAACTTTTGACTACATCGAACCTCCTGAAGACTGGAGCGCACCTTTTGATGACGTTGAAACGGATGATCTGGGCTATTCGGACACGGATGAACACAAGCCCAATGCCGAAGACATGGACATCGATAATTATCTTGATTAATAAGGAAACTGTTGCATGAAAATGAGTCCCCAGGAATTCTTGGATTGGCCATCAAAAAGAATTACCTTGCTAGCCATGTCCGGTGCAGGAAAAACCACATTAGCCAATAAATTACCCAAAGCCAAGTGGTTTCACTATTCCGGTGATTACCGGATAGGTACTAAATATCTGCGAGAACCGATTCTGGATAATATTAAACGCCAGGCTATGAGCGTGCCGTTTTTACGTGAATTATTATTGTCTGACTCTATTTATATTTCCAACAAAATAACCGTTGATAATCTCGCTCCGGTTTCCACTTTTTTGGGTAAAGTAGGCGACCCTGCCAAAGGCGGATTGTCTTTGCAGGAGTTTATGCGACGACAAAAGTTACATCATCAGGCCGAAATTGCTGCCATGAATGATGTGCCTGAATTTATTCATAAAGCAGAAGATATTTACGGCTATCATCATTTTATCAATGATGCAGGTGGAAGTGTCTGTGAGCTGGACAGTCCTGAGGTGTTGGAAGCACTGGCTCAAAATACGCTTATTATTTACATTAAAATACCGTTAGCGTTGGAACAAACCATTATTGAACGCGCCAAAACAGATCCCAAGCCGTTGTATTATAGGGAAGCTTTTCTTGATGAAAAGCTTGCTGAATTTATGCACCTGAAGAATTATGCCTCTGCTGATATCATGCCGCCTGATGAGTTTGTGTCTTGGGTTTTTCCTGAGTTATTTAAATCCCGATTGCCTCGCTATCAGGCTATTGCCGACCAGTACGGTTATACGGTTGATGCCAATGATGTCGCCAGCGTTAAAAACGAAGCTGATTTTATCCGCTTGATTAGCGATGCATTGGCTAATAGTCATGAATAGATTTAATCAGCCATTATGCCTTTAGTCGCACACATTGATTTACCCACTTTTCAACGCCTTCATGATGAAGGCGAAGAAATATTGGCCTCGGATCGCGCCAGTCAACAAGACATCAGGGAAATGCATATCGGTTTGCTCAATATCATGCCCGATGCTGCATTGGAAGCGACAGAGCGGCAGTTTTTCCGCTTGGTGGGAGCCTGTAATCAAATCGTACAGTTTCATGTTCATCCTTTTACCGTAGCGGGCCTGAAAAGAAACCCCGAAGCGCAGGCGCATATTGATAAATATTATGAGTCCTTTGAGCAAATCAAGCGTGATGGTCTGGACGCCTTGATTATCAGTGGCGCCAATGTGACCCATCCCAGTCTGCCCGAAGAAGATTTCTGGGAGCCGCTGATGGAAGTTTTTTCTTGGGCCAAGGAAAATGTCACCTCTATATTATGCTCATGCCTCGCGACTCATGCTGTTATTCAATACAGCTATGGCATACAGCGCACCCGCTTGCCTGCAAAACGTTGGGGCGTGTTTTCCCACAAACTCACGGACCGAAATCATCCCTTGGTTGCCGAAATTAACACCCGCTTTGATGTGCCTCATTCGCGGTTTAATGAAATATTTCAAAGTGACATGGAGCGCTGTGGGCTTAAGATTCTGGCAGCTAGTCAAGAAGCCGGGGTACATCTTGCGGTTAGTCCCGACGGCTTTCGGATTGTGTTCTTTCAGGGTCATCCTGAATACGATGACATTAGTTTATTAAAAGAATATAAACGCGAAGTACTACGCTTTTATCATCGGGAAATAGCAGACTACCCACCCTTTCCAGAGCATTATTTTAACGAAACTGTGCAGCAACTTTTGACCGATTATGAACAACATGTCCGATCTGTCAGACAGTCCGGTAAGGCACTCGATGCGTTTCCTGAGGCGTTGGTGCTGGAACATATTGACAACACCTGGAAAGATACGGCAAAAGCCGTTTTCAATAATTGGTTAGGCAAGATATATCAATTGACCAATCAGGATCGACGCCTGCCCTTTATGGACGGTGTCGACCCCAATAATCCGTTGGATTTGTAGACCAGAGCGAAATTTTTGCAGCAAGCCATTGCCTTGGAAACAGACAATCTCAGGGCAGAGGGCTTTATCTAATAAAATCTCCCCTAACCCAAGCCCCTCCGAGTGGCTTGCCCCTACCCCCTCTTTTTTAAAGAGGGGGACTGAGTAATGACTATTTAAAAGGCAACCTGTTAATAGCTAACAACTTAAGCTGTGACAGATAACATCCTTTGAAGGAATGGTATTTGTAAAATCGTCCTGCTTTAAATGGGTAGCCGCAATTTAGGTTATTCCCTCGGAACGCCGTATTGCTATGCATCATTTAGATTTGTCCAATGCCTTGCAGCTCTTTAAATTTTCGACTGAAAAAAGCAATAAGATCGTTTATTGACTGCCTTCGGGGATAAAGATCGATTCCCGGTACCCCCCGCTTTATAACTCTGAAAGTCACTTACAATTGCACCAAGTTGACACATCGTTACCGCCATTACTGCATAAAATGGGGCAAAAAATGTTTGTCATGATAAACAAAACGAGTCACGTTAAGTCATTTATCCTTATTTCATAAGGGCCTATATGGTATTGGCATAGTAACTGCTTTAACTATTGCAAGTGTTCTAGCTCTCCTGTGTGTTACCCCCCTCAAAAGGCACTTAGCAATAAGTGCCTTTTTTTTATCTTGCTGATGGGTGATGTTATGAATAAAATTATTATCAGTATTAATAAGTCAGTTAACCTAAATAATGACGTAAGTTTTTATTATGCGTTAATTAAATTTAATGACACTACGATTAGAGTCAGATCCTACTCTAATCAAAATTATGGAGCTAGAATCTTTATTGGTGTTGCATTCAACGCATATCCTTAAAAATTTTCATCGTCTATTGATTGATTTTTACTTTCATCAATCTCAACCCCGGCTTGTTCAGTTATATTTTTAGGCATTGTTTTCTTAACCTTGACGCCCAGATCAACAAAGCTGCTGGCTTGGCGGATTAAATTGCCGTTGCCCCGGGTTAATTTGTTCATCACGCCATCGTAAGTTGTGTGGACAGTACTTAGTTGCTTGCCCAGTTTATCCAATTCTTCTACAAAACCGCGTATTTTGTCATAAACAATACCTGCTTTATCGGCTATCGCTCTGGCGTTTTCGTTCTGACGCTCATAGCGCCAGATATTTTCGATGGTGCGTAGCGTCGCCAGTAACGTAGTGGGCGTGACGACGATTATTTTATGCTCAAAGGCATCGGTAAATAAACGCTCATCGGCCTGAAACGCGGCGATAAAAGCCGCTTCTATCGGCATAAATAACAATACAAAATCCAGCGTCCGCAAACCTTTCAGGCCGGAGTAATCTTTGGCACTCAGACCTTTAATATGTGTGCGCACGGCTTCAGTATGCTGTTTTAACGCGGCTATGCGTTCTGCGTCATCTTCGGTTGAACAGTGGAGTTCATAAGCGACCAAGGACACTTTTGAATCAATGATAATATCTTTGTCTTCAGGTAAACGAACAATCACATCAGGCTTAAAGAGCTTGTTGTCTTCATCGCGAAACGCACCCTGAGTTTCATATTCTATGCCTTTCCGCAGTCCCGACTTTTCCAGAACGGTTTCCAATATCATCTCGCCCCAATTACCTTGGGTTTTTTTATCGCCTTTTAAGGCACGGGTCAGGTTAAGCGCTTCCTGATTCATTTGCGCGGTATCACGCCGTAATGAAATAATTTCTTCGCGAAGGGAGCTGCGGTCTTTGTTTTCATTATCGTAAACCGTTTCTATTCGTTGTTTAAATTCACCCAACTGCTCGCGCAACGGCCTGACAATATGATCCAGACTGGTTTTATTGTGCTCCGTAAATTGGCGGTTGCGTTCATCGAAAATTTTACCGGCCAAGTTTTCAAACTGGTTATTCAAGCGGGCTTCTGCATCTTTTAATAGCGTTAATTTTTCTTCCGCATTTTTTACCTGCTCAGTCATGCGCGTTTGCAATTCGGCATTTTTGGTTTTGGACTCTACATAGAGTTGTTGCAACTGCTTGAATTCAGAGTCCTTGTTTTGAAACTGCTTGAGCTTTTCATCAGAGACGGCAAGGTCGGTTAAGAGTTTGGCAATAGCGGCTTTGTCTTGGCCATTGAGCAAGCGCATTAATAATGCACCTGCCAACAAACTACACAAACCAACCAACAGGGGAGACAGGTTGTTTATAAAATCCATTTTCCAACCGGCTTATAAATGCTTAAAGATGGCTTCAGCACTATCCAGGGTTTTTTCCAGATCGTTATCAGTATGCGCCGCTGAAACAAAACCCGCTTCAAACGCTGACGGAGCCAGATAGACACCGGCCTCCAGCATGGCATGAAAAAAGCGTTTAAATAAAAGCTGATCACAGTGCATAACTTGGGCAAAGCTCGTCACTTGCGGTTCTGCGCTAAAAAACACGCCAAACATACCGCCCACATGATTTGTGGTCAACGCAATACCGACTTGATGCGCACGTTCTTTTAAACCGGTGGTTAGTTTTTCGGTTTTTGCAGACAAGGCTTCATAAAAGCCGGGTTGGGCGATTAATTCCAGTGTTTTTAGTCCGGCCGCCATGGCAACAGGATTGCCGGATAAAGTACCTGCCTGATAAACCGGCCCAAGCGGGGCAAGATGTTCCATAATTTTACGTTGTCCGCCAAAAGCACCGACCGGCATGCCGCCGCCAATAATTTTACCCAACGTGGTTAAATCGGGTTTGACGCCATAAACCCCTTGTGCACCCTGTAGACCGACCCTAAATCCGGTCATCACTTCATCAAAAATCAGGACATTGCCGTAGTCGTCGCAGACTTGACGCAGCGTTTCCAAAAAACCGGGTGTCGGGGGAATGCAATTCATATTACCGGCGACGGGTTCAACAATAATACAGGCGATTTGTTCACCGATCTCGGCAAACAAGGTCTTAACCGACTCGCTGTCGTTATAGGTTAACGTCAGTGTATCAGCCGCAACCGAAGCCGGCACACCCGGTGAACTGGGCACGCCGAAAGTTAAAGCACCTGAGCCGGCCTTAACCAACAAGGAGTCGGAATGGCCATGATAACAGCCTTCAAATTTAACGATTTTATCACGGGCCGTATAACCTCTGGCTAAACGAATGGCGCTCATGGTGGCTTCAGTTCCGGAACTAACCATTCTGACCAACTCAATGGAGGGCATCAACTCACAAACCCGCTGCGCCATAAGCGTTTCAATTTCTGTCGGTGCACCAAAACTCAGGCCGTTGTCAGCGGCTTTTTTAACCGCCGCAATCACTTCAGGATGTGCATGACCTAAAATCATCGGCCCCCAAGAGCCCACATAGTCAATATAACGACTGCCCAAACTGTCATAGATATAAGCGCCACGGGCATGGTCAATAAAAACCGGTGTGCCGCCTACACCACTAAAAGAGCGTACTGGCGAATTAACGCCACCTGGAATAACTTTTTTTGCGTCAGAAAATAAAATAGTTGCTTCGGTCATAATGGCTTTTTAAGGTTACAATGAATGGCGTAAAGAATAGGGTAACTTTATCATGATTGAAAGCGATCAATGCGTTCATTATAAAAAAGTTGCGACCTGTTTCTACTTAATCAAATTACGGAATGGTTTATGAAATCAAGAGATAGACGAAGAGGGCTGGTTGTGGTTAATACCGGTGAGGGCAAAGGCAAGTCTTCCAGTGCCTTAGGTATGGTTTTTCGTGCGGCCGGCTGGGACATGAAAGTCTGTGTTATCCAGTATATTAAAGGTCAATGGCAAACGGGCGAACAAAAAGCCGCAGAACGTTTTGATAATATTGAATGGCATTCATTGGGCGACGGCTTTACTTGGGACACCAAAAATCCTGAGCAGGACATTAAAACCAGTCGGGAAATATGGGAGCTTAGTAAGCAGAAAATGCTTTCTGAAGAGTTTGATGTCGTTTTGCTGGACGAGATTAATTATTGTTGCGGCTATGAGTGGATTTCCGGTCAGGAAATTGCAGATTTTATTCGCAATGAAAAACCATCCTGGCTGCATTTAATTATGACCGGCCGTAATGCGGCACCGGAAGTGATAGAAATTGCGGATACGGTCACAGAAATGACCATGATAAAACATGCTTTTCAGCAGGGAATTAAAGCCGAACAGGGCATTGAGTTTTAATTTTATTGTTGCAGCTCGCAGCATTGAAATTAATGAGGTTGTAAGAGCGGTTTTATCTACGGTTTTTTCGCTGTTTAAAGTCGCAGCTACAACGATCTATTTATTTTTGGCAATCATCGCAACTTATTGTATAAGGCAATGATTTAAAATTTTTGTACTCATACAACCAACAGATTACCGTCATTTTTTATTGAGAAACGTACTTATGGAAACTTACTTACCTATTATTAAAGCCCTTCTTTCTGAATGGACTCTACTGACGCTTGCCAATCCTGTTTACGCAGGGGCATTGGCAGTAGTCGTCTGGTTGCTGAGCGCCAGTATTTATAGCATTAAGATTGCCTCGTTAAAGAAAAAGAACATCGCCAGCGAAAAAGCACGTATTGAAATGCAAGATAAACTCAATGCCGAGCTCAACGCTCTACAACAACAAATGCAGCAAATGCAAGGCGAATTAGCGGCTAATACCGAGCAAATGGAAAAAGACCGGCAGTTAGCTGAAAAAGAAGCAGAGCGAGCTGTAAAAGGTGAAGACCAACTGTCCTTGCGCAATAAGCAGATTGCCGAGATTATTCAAACTCTGGCAACCAGCTTTGATCTGGGCGAGCGCCCGTTGCCGATAATGGGCGACCTAAAGGCTGAAGATTTGTGGCAACAACACGATAGAGTGATTAACCTGTTAACAACCCGCCTGCGTAGTGAACAACAAGCCAAATCGCAACTGCAACAATCTTATCAGGATGAAACGGTAAAACGGGTTGAGAAAGAAGCATTAATTGAAACATTGCAAACAGTCTTAGCCACTCAAACCAGTCAGCTTGCCAAGCTGGAGCAAACGCTTGAAGAGCAAAAATCAACGCTGTTACAACAGCAGGAGCAAGCTCAACAGGTTTTATCTCAAACCTTGGAAAAACAACGGTCTGAATTGGCGCGTCTCACAGAACTGGAACAACAAGCCCTGGATTTGGTTAATGGCAGGCTGCAGATAGCGCAAATGGAAGAAAAGTTAACGACTAAAGAGGCCTTGATTACACAACTTGAACAGACCAAGCTCATCGAACCCATTAAAGTACAAGAACCGCCACAGCCAGCTGAACAAGAAACACCGATTGAATTAAAACAGACACCTCAAGAAATCCCGCCAGCTGCAGCAGCGCCCGCGCCCGCGGTTATAGAGCAACCGCCAGTGATTCCTGTTAAAGAAAAAAAAGGTGGAGTAACGGGGAAACTTAAAAACCTGTTTGGTAAAACGAGCCAAGAGCCAATTAAATCCGTGCCCGAAGTTGTTGAAATAAAAAAGGATAAACAGGAAACTCAGTCTGCGCCTTTAGTCGTCGAACAACTGTCAGTGGCAGCTGAAAAACTATCAGTGACTGCCGCTAAAGGCCAATTTGGAAAACTTAAGAACCTGTTTGGTAAAACGGGCCAAGAGTCAATTAAGTCCGCGCCAGAAGTTGCTGAAATAAAACAAGTTGAGGAAGAAACTCAGCCAGCGCCAGTGACCGTAGAAAATTTGCCGTTGAGTGCTGCTAAAAACCCATTTAGAAATAAAAAATACTTCTTTGGTGACATAGATAAACTACCGGAAGAACCAAAACAGGATGAGGTGAAAATTCAGCCTACTTCGGAAGTGCAATTACCAGTGAGTCCCGCTAAAAGTCAACTGACTAAACTTAAAAGCCTGTTTGGTAAGTCCAAGTAATAGCTAAGGCAGTACGCAGAAAATACCCCTGGATCTGCTGCGGCAATGCCCACAGTTAAGCAAAAGTTGTTTAAAAGCGTAGTGCAACCGCTTCAGCTGTTGCCTGTAAAACAGCTGAAGCGGTTTTACTCAAGCATTAGGATGATTAGGAATGCGCATGAAATAAAATCGCCAACAAGACATTGGGGCATCATGTAGGGGCGGATTTATCCGCCCAGGGCGAATAAATTCGCCCCTACAGTTGCTCCCTCTCCCTCTGGGAGAGGGTTGAGGGGCATAAATGGCCAAGTTATTTCATTAGCGATCCTTTGTTTCATCGGACTTGCTAATTGATATATTATTTATATTGAATAAATGTAACAATGTCCGGTTATTTATACCCGCAAGATTCAAGGTTAAAGTCCATAGAGTGATCGATCAAATAAATGCAATTTTGCCGCAGACCCAATGCAGACAATGCGGCTTTCAGGGGTGTCGTCCTTATGCTGAAGCAATAGCATCAGGAACGGCAGACATTAATCAATGTCCGCCGGGGGGTGATGAGGGCATTATCGCGTTGGCGCAGTTGTTAAAAGTTAACCCCAAACCCCTTAATCCACAATTTGGCCTGTACAAGCCTAAAAGTGTGGCGTTTATTATTGAGAAAGACTGTATCGGTTGCGTTAAATGTATCGCCGCTTGTCCTGTTGATGCCATTTTAGGTGCGGCAAAATTTATGCATACCGTTATTGCTTCTGAGTGCACCGGCTGTGAGCTTTGTGTAGCGCCCTGTCCGGTAGACTGTATTGTTATGATGCCACTGCCGGCACCCATAGATAAAGAGCCGTCATTTATCCAAGCGCAAAAACACACCAAGGCACAATTGGCAAAGCGCCGTTATGATGCGCGTTGTTTGCGCAAAGAAAATGAAATTATTGAAAAAGCCGAGCGAGCAAAACAAAAAAGGGCTGACTTGCTAAAGATCCAATTAGAAAGCCGAGCAATTTAGGCGGCGTCCGGCGTTTAAATTTTTTCCAAACTCGCGGTGTTCGTGTCATTGCAAAGAATAGTAACAAATAAAGTAACAACATCCGTGTCTTATGTGTTTTATTTTTTAACGGCTGCGTAGTTACTAATGATTAATGTGCAGAACTTCTACGGTGTTCCATATAGCATCGATAAAATCAGCGTCCATTTCTGGCATGCCGTTCTGTATCCATTTAACCAACACGTTGGCGATATTGGGATAAGTGATCTGGATGGCGCGATCATCATGTAGCCAGCGCTCAATAACCGAGCTATCCATGTCATGCATTGTTTCGCCATAACCCAGTTTTTTTAGGGCGGCTGCATTGGATATTTGTTCCATTTGTGCATGTAGCGGTTTGGCCAGAATTTTTTTGCCTAGCTGTAAGGCTTCACTGGCCAGCTCAAATCCGGCATTGCTGATAATTCCTGCACTATCATATAAATCTTTCTGAAATTCTGCACGGGAAAGAGGATGACATTCGATGTGGTCGAATGCTGATGGAATCACGTCAGGTGCATAAATATGAAACTCAAAATTTTTAAACGGTGATAAAAGCTTGATAACTTCCTGTTGGTCTTCAAAAGGAAGATACACCACGATTTTATTTTTGATAATGCTTTTGGGTGTTTCCGGTGTATCAATGATAGGCGGCAAAATCGGTTGGCCAAAATGATGCCAGTGCAAGCCTATGCCTCTATCTGCCGGGGCAAAATATTTCATGACTTGATTCGCGATTGGATCGGAGCCTGCACGGGGGATGGCGTGGTTAAATGCGTATTGATGACCGATGCCTAAAACAGGTTTTTTTTGGTTTTTTGCGGCCCATGCGGTTACTGGTTCAAAGTCGCTGATAACCAAGTCGTAGCCACTTAAATCCAAGGCTTTTAAATCTTTGATAAAGGTGATGGGTTTGGCTTCGAAAGCTGTTTTTAGATAATTCACCTGGCCTTTATCGGTATTAAAGGTTAAACCGGTACGCAATTGATAGCCGTTAAAAATATCCATATCAAAATATTTATCAGCCGGGCGACCCGTAAATTGAAAGGTCACATCAATCCCGGCGGCATAGAGTTCTTTTGCCATGACTCTTGCGCGTGTTATGTGGCCGTTTCCGGTTCCTTGTACCCCATAAAAAATTTTCATAATTGTCCCAAGCTAAAGAGTGCTGTGCTAATGCCTAAAATAATACCGACTAAAATATCGGTAGGAAAATGTACGCCCAGGATCACCCGGGAAAAGCCGACCAAGGTTGCCCAGCAATAAAGTGGTATTATTAACGGCGGAAAATAATAGCCCAGCAAGGTTGCCATCATGAAGGCGGCTGAGGTATGTCCCGAGGGAAAACTGAATTGATCTGACGGAGTAATAATACTGCGGAAGTTTATTAAGGCGGCCTGTGGGCGGTTGCGTTTCAGGCTGTTTTTTAATATAAAATAAACGGGTCTTTCTATTAAAAAAGCCAGTAATACGGCTTGTAGAAGGGGGCTTTCAATCCCTTCATGCCAAAATAAAACGCCTGCCACCAATACATATAGGGAGCCATCGCCCGTTTTTGACAGGTATCGACTCACCTTGGTTAAGGCGCTGTGCATTCTGGTATTAATCAACCAAGTGAACATGAAAACGTCGTATTTATGGATAGAATAGAGCAGTTTCATTTTTTATCCCCTAATAAAGAAGTTCTGTAAAAGTCGCTAAGGAACGTGCATGAAATAACTTGGCCATTTATATCCCATCAACCCTCTCCGAAAGGCAGCAAGCAAGATGTCTAAGTTATTTCGTGCGTATTCCTAATGCAGTATTGAGTGATGAAAATCATGGATTTTCGGTTGTGTATTTTTCTCAGGATTTCACCTCACAGGGTAAAACACTTTTGTGACAAAAAAATGAATGTTTGTTTAAGATTCTGTGACAATGCGATTTAAGTTTCATTTTAGGATGAAGTGGCAAGACTTAACATTGATAGAAACAAAGTATGATTTCGGGTTGATGTGTTAAAATAAGCTAATCTTTACAATTGGATGCAGCTTTATTTATAGATTTTCAGATAAATAATCTCGATGCGAACGGATACCATCCCTTTAAGGTATGTTATTCGTGAGAGTTAAATTGTTGTGTAGTGGACGTTTAATTTCTGAAAGACCATAGCAATTAATCAGCGAATCCGGTTGATCAAGGCGATATTATCAAGGCTGACAAAACATATTTTATATTAAGGATGATAAAACCTCCTGGTACGGTCAGTGAATTTTTGTCTTATATAGACCTTTAGAAATTAAATTTCCGATTAGCGTTGCTGTAAACTCATATAGATAACTTCCCTTGAAGGGATTGTATCTATCGACATAGAAATTATTTATCTGAAAATGTATATAAAAATTTTCTCTGGAGCTATTCAATTGTCTCTAGTATTATTACCATTCTCGATTAATCTTCAGGTGAAATGTGGCTGAATCAACAAGCACGTTGTCCAAAAAAATAGCGATGGGTTCGCTTCTTATTGCGGTGGTGGGCTGTAGTTTTTTAATTTACTCTCTGCCGCTTAAAGAGGTGCTTAACCAGAGTCATCAAATTAAATTGTGGCTGGCTGAAACCGGTTACGCGGCACCCGCCATATTTACTTTGGCGGCGGCTTTATTAACCGCTATTGGTATGCCCAGACTGCTGTTGTGTTCTTTGGCTGGTATCGTATTTGGATTTACGTGGGGTTTTGTTTGGAGTCATTTTGGAACCTTGCTAGGCGCTTATGGCACTTTTATTTTTGCTCGCTGGAGTGGTCGGGAGTATGTTCAGCAAAAATTTCCAAAGATTATCACCTTGTCCCAAGGCACACAAGCACGAGGCTGGCGCTCGGTATTATTCATGCGGCAATTACCCATTAGCGGTCTTTATAACGATATCTTGTTGGGATTGAGTACCGTTAGTCATGGTGATTTTTGGATTGGAAGTGCATTAGGTTTTCTTCCTCTTGGCGTGACGGCGACTCTTATCGGTGCGGGTGCCATACAGGCTGATATGTCTCATCTTGCCCAATATCTGGGGATCGCAGCTTGCGCTTTCTTTTTATTGACCCTGTCGTTGAAGTGGATTTTAGCTCAGAGGCAGCGGAAAAACAGCATAAGCTAGAATCGTCTTAAGTATTCAATCCCCTCGCTTTGCCCTCCCCTTTGAAAAAGAGGGGCTGAGGGGGATTTGTTTAAAAAAATCTCCGCTAACCCCTCTTTTTTAAAGAGGGGGGCTGAA
>SESD01000399.1_pt1 | contig 27109 bp, 23 predicted proteins | sample 3171411 | NCBI WGS metagenome assembly SESD01 (sample SAMN06051880, study PRJNA518727) | freshwater metagenome | biome: subpolar coniferous forest; feature: holomictic lake; material: water; isolation source: holomictic Lake 442, 16.5 m depth | place: Canada: near Kenora, Ontario | collected...
TGTAAAGCACAATATGTAACATCATTGCACCTACTTTATAATTTACTACCAAATGTAATTTGCGATAAAAAAGAAAATACCTACACCCACCGGTTTATTTTTTTCATTTTACAGCATTCTACCTTGTTTGATCAAGGTCTAAATATTATTCACGGAATTTATAATTTAATATTTAAGGAATGTAATTTGCGATAAAGATGTGTGCGTTCCATACCCACTGCTGCTGACAACTTCGCAACACTCCCGCCTGTTCGTTCAAAATGATATTCCAGATAAGCTTTTTCAAAATGATCCCTGGCGTCTTTTAAAGGCAAATTAAAAAATTCAGGGACCGAAGACGAAACAATCACATCGCCCACAACTGATCCTAAAGCAGACTTCACCTCATCTAACTCTATCTCTTCGCCAACCCCCAAAATCATTAGTCGCTGCACCAAATTTTTTAATTCCCTTACATTGCCACGCCAACTGTAGTTACGTAAAAAGTTTTGCGCTGCCATTGAAAATTTGCGAAAAGCCAATTTATCCTGACTAACAAAATAATCCACATAAAAACTCAACAGCCCCGGAACGTCTTCACTATGCTCTCTAAGCGGGGGGATATTGAGGGTAACTTCATTAAGCAAATAATAAAGATCCTGCCTGAAACGTCCTGATTTAACCTCTTCATCCATTGCTATACGGGTTGACGCTACCACCCTTACGTCAAAGCGCACTGCCTCACTACCTCCTACCCGTAAAAAAGAACTTGATTCCAGAGCACTGAGCAAACGTAACTGAGTTTCCTTGTCCATTCCACCTATTTCGCTCAAAAACAACGTCCCTTTGTGCGCCTTTTCTAACAAACCCGGATAAATTTTACCCAGATTTTCTTTACCAAAAAACTCTACGGCCGAATTTTCTGGCGATATACTACCTACCGCCACATCTACAAAGGGGCCATTCCGATGCCCACTGTTATTATGCAAATAACGCGCATACAATTCTTTACCGACTCCGGCCTCGCCTCCGAACAAGACCAAAGTATCATGTTGAGCCAGTCGCTTTAATTGATCCTTAATTCTGGCGACAGCAGCGCTCTTGCCGACTGGCTCAATATCAACAACCAATTGCTTCCTAAGTCCAGCGTTTTCTTTTTGAAGATGTCCCGCTTCCAATGCTCTTTCAACAATCAACAATAATTTTGCCAGCGACAACGGCTTCTCAAGAAAATCATAAGCACCTAACCTTGTAGCTTCAACTGCCGACTCAACCGAACCATGCCCTGACATCATAACGACAGGGCAAAGCATTGCATCTTCAGCAACCCATTCTTTCAACAAAGTAATGCCATCCGTATCCGGCATCCATATATCCAGCAAAATCAAATTGGGTGGTCGGGATTTTTTTAATTCTCGAGCTACGCTCGCATTTTCTGCCGCAGCAACTTGATAACCTTCATCCTCGAGTATTTCGCAGACTAATCTACGAATATCCGGCTCATCATCTACGACTAGTATACAAGGTGTATTGGCGCTCATAATATTTTACAACTGTTCAGAGTTACATGCAGGAAGCTGAATTATAAAGCCCGCTCCCACCTTACGGTTAGTGTCAATCCATATTGCACCACCATGTTCTTCAATTATCTTTTTCACTATCGCCAAACCCAATCCTGTGCCTTTGGCTTTGGTTGTTACGTATGGTTCAAAAATTTTTTCAATTTGCTCTTCTTTTATACCAGGTCCGTCATCATAAAGTGCGATCTCTACAAAATCAGTGTTATTTTTTCTTACCCCGCGCACACTTAACTCGACTAAACCATAGGCACCTATCGCTTCAAGCGCATTTTTTATCAAATTATGCAATACCTGTCTAATACTGACTGGGTCGGCATTAATCAACGACAAACCAGTCTCATAATCTGCTTTAAACCTCACACCGGACTTTAATGCATACAACGCCAATACCTCTTTAACCAGACAGGGCAAATCAATATCTACTGTCTGCTTTTTGGATGGCTTGGCGTATTCGGAAAAATCATCAACCATTTCTTTCATGGCTTCAACCTGTTGCACAATAGTTCGAGTTGAACGCTGAAGGATTGTTGCATCAGCTGACTCCAGTTTATCCGCCAATTTGTGCTGTAATCTTTCTGCTGACAACTGAATAGGTGTTAACGGATTTTTAATCTCGTGAGCCAACCTTCTTGCTACCTCACCCCAAGCAGCATTCTTCTGCGCTTGAATTAAATCTGTAACATCATCAAATACAACAACAGCACCAACACGTAAGCCTTCTTGCGAAAACAAGGGTGTTCCTCTACAAAGCAACTCCTGCCGCCCATTAGGGCCTAAAAACGCAATCCGCTGCTGCCAAATATCATCTGCCTGCTCCAATAATCGTTGTATTGATTTTAACGACTCAGCTAACTCAGAGTAGCTCTCAACAAGCTCCAATAGAGTCCGACCGATAAACTGATTAACATGAACATGAAAGATTCGGTAAGCCGCCTGATTAGCCGTGCGGATTTTATAAGCGGCATCAAAACTGATGACCCCAGCCGTTAAATTCGCTAATATCGTTTCCAGATAAGCCCGTTGATTTTCCACTTCAAAACCCGCTTTTCTGGTTTCATCCCGAGCCTGTGCTATTCGATGAGTCATATCATTAAAAGACTCAACAAGAAACCCCAAATCATCTTGAGCAATAACGGGCAACTGTTGGTCATAATGGCCTGAAGCCACAGCTTGCGTGCCTTTAACGAGCGCCTTTACTGGCGCAGTAATATTACGGACACTGATAAAAGCGACCCATATCGCCGCCAACAAACTCATCAATAGAACTAACGACAAGGCCAGCGAGAAACTCATTTTTAATGAATTTCTTAAATAATTCATTTCCTGATAACGTACGAAGGCAAATTCAACCGAATCCGCCAAATCTGCAATCCTTACCGGCACAGGATATAAAGCCTGCAAGTACTTTGACTCCTGCGCTTTGACAGTCACTATAACCCGTACCATTAATTCTTCTTCATGAACCGGCGCTATGGCGACGTACAAACCATTTTGCCGTAACTGCAACCATATATGTTCATCCGGCAAACTCGGTAAAATATCACCCGGATTAATACTGCTTGAAGCAATAATTCGACCTTGACGAGAAAAAAGTGTCATCTCTGATGCGCCTGATAATTCTCGCAAGTTTTCTATTTCCAAAGTTACCTGATTTTCGGAAGACTCTTCCAGCTTTTCTGTTAATTGCTGAGTTTGCTTTAAGTGCCAGCGCATCCTTTGATCCAATGATGCTTGACTCAGTTCAAGTGCGTCTTCCATGGCGCGATCTATTTCAACATTAAACCAACTATCAATACCCTGATGTAAAAACTGCATAGAAAAATAAAACACAATAACAGCGGGTGCCAAAGCCAATACTACAAACAACGAAACCATTCGTGCTGTTAACCGCGAACCGGCTTCCCGTCTTTTTGTGTGCTGAACCAATGAATAAATGTTGGCGCCGACCAAAATCAACAATACAACCGAACCCAAGGCATTAAATAACAATAGCCATGAATACATCGCGCTGAGCTGAGAGGATTCCTGCATTGCTGAACTCATTAACTGCAACGACAACAGAATCAAGCCAAACAAGACTAATACATACAGATTAACAGGCGGAGTTATTTTTTCAGTGGCCATAGTGTCCAATCACTGGATAAATACCATTGCGGATCAATATAAGCAATCGGGCGTAATGGTAAAGGGAGCGCATCACGATCAAAATTAACTTTTACAGCGCAGAGATAATGCTTTTCAGGATCAAGTTCGTTAGGCACCATCAAAGGAATATCAATAACGACAGACATCAAATCCAATGCAGCAGACAATGTAGAAAAATTGTAGATCTCTCCATTACCCTCATTTATGACTCGATACATGTTTAATAAAGCATGATATTGAATACGATAGCGTATTTCTGCATCTAACAACGTTAGATTCCAGATAAACTTTCGCTGTTGCTGCAATTTAACTTGCAGATTCCAAAATAAGGGGACACCATTTTGTAAAGCGTCTTTTGCTTTTTCGCTGAGGTTATAAACTATGTTGGTAGAGAACACATAACTCTCGCCCTGCAACTTGATCTCTGCCTGCGTTACTTCTGCGGCAAACTGATCTGCATAGCAAAAAAAAGGTAACAAGCTTATTAAAAGAGTACTATAAATAATACTACTAAAACGCTTAGATCTTCCTGATACGCGCATAATAAAAACCATCCATTGCCGACTCACCTGTCATAATCTGCCGACCATAATTTCCTCTGACACCCCAATCAGCTTCAATGGGCCATTCAATTGCATCTGAATGCTCTACCAGAAAGGCATTAATTTGCAATTCATTTTCCTGCTTTAAAATGGAACAGGTTGCATACAACATAATACCCCCAGGTGCCAGCAAAGGCCAAGCTGCCCGCATAATATTTTGCTGCAACGTTTGCAATGGCACTATATCATCAGCACGCCGTAATAACTTGATATCAGGATGACGTCTTATGACGCCCAGTGCTGAACAAGGTGCATCCAACAAAATGCGCTCAAAAAACTGACCATCCCACCATTCGTTTGGATTTGCAGCATCACCAACAACCAGTGTGGCTGATAGCTTTAAGCGTTTAATATTGTCACTAACCCGCTGCATTCTGGAAGCATCTATATCCACAGCCACTAACTCTTTAATATGCGGTTGATTCTCAAGAATATGCGCTGTTTTACCACCTGGCGCTGCACAAACATCCAATACACGATGGCCAACTTGCACATCTAACAAAGTTGCCGCCAATTGTGCCGCTGTATCCTGCACTGAAACCAATCCATCTGCAAATCCAGGCAGTAAGTCCACACCCACCGGTTTATCAAGAATAATCGCTGAAGGACAAAAACTTACTGCTTCCGCACCAATATCCCGTTCACGTAATTGATATAAATATTGGTCTTGGCTGAGGCGGGCCAAATTAACACGCAACACCATAGGTGGTGGCTGGTTATTTTCATGGAAAATTTGCGATGCATGGCTTGGCCAATCTTGTTCGATTTGCTTGACCAACCAATTAGGATGACTGGTAGCTGCTGATTTTATAGTATCAGCTTTCTGCTCAAGCACCACCTGATCCCTTAAATAACTTCTTAGCAACGCATTAACCAGTGCCTTTGCCCAAGGCTTCTTGCTTACTGCAAAGACAGTTTCTGAGACCGCTGCATGCGGTTTAACCCGCATGTATATGAGTTGATATAAACCCGTTAAAACCAATGCCTTAATATCCAAGTCTTTTAACGGCTTATCAAGCAATTGACCGAGAATATAATCCAGGCGATGAAAGTATCTACATACCCCGTAGCAAATTGCTTGTATGAATGCTCTATCTTTAGCTGATTCAACTGACTTTAGAGCAGAGTCTAAAGTCACTGTTAAAGACTGACCATCTTGCAAAACTCGAGATAATACTTTTGCCGCAATCAATCGTGTATTCACTGAATATTCAACCTAAAATGACTCCATCTACATCATGTGCATTTAAAAATGCTTGAGTCGATATGCGCTTACCACCTGGAAGCTGCACTTCATGCAAACGTAATAAGCCTTTACCCGTCGCCACATCCATATTTTTATTTGTACAAATTACGATGCCAGGCTCTAAATCAGCCTCTGACTTTATCGCTTCAGCCTGCCAGATTCGCATTACATTACCCTGATAAAACGTTTGCGCAACCGGCCAAGCATTTAGACCTTTTACCTTCAAAGCCAGTATATTGGCTGGCTGCTTCCAGTCGATGACTGCTTCAGATTTAGTCAGCTTTTCAGCATAAGTTACCAAGCTTTCATCTTGTGGCTCGGCCGGAATAACTCCAGCCTCCATCTTTGCTAATACATTACACAACCCGATCGCACCAAGCTCTGCTAATTTTTCATACAAATCACTGGCCGTGTCATTGGGAGCAACAACATATTCTTCCTTATGAAACATAGCACCTGCATCCAGTTTACTAACTATTTGCATAATGGTGACACCGGTTTTTTCATCACCCGCCATTAAAGCCCTTTGAATGGGCGCAGCCCCGCGCCAACGGGGTAATAATGAGCCATGCACATTAATGCAGCCCAATTTGGGAACACCCAAAACTGCATCTGTCAGAATCATGCCGTAAGCGACCACCACCATCAAATCAGCTTCAAATGACCTTAATAACTCTAAATCCTCATCGGTTTTTAATGTAAGCGGCTGGATAACTGGAATGGAGTACCTTAATGCCAACTCTTTAACAGGACTTATTTGCTCATGCCGTCCTCTTCCGGCCGGACGATCCGGCTGTGTATAGACAGCACAAACCTCGTAATTAGAATCCAGTAACGCTTGCAAACTGGGCACAGCAAAGTCAGGCGTTCCGGCAAAAATAATCTTCATGCTTAGTTATTTTCCATTTTATGAATTTTTTCCAATTTCTTCTTAATTCGCTGTCTTTTTAAGGACGAAATATAATCGACAAATAACTTGCCATTTAAATGATCTATTTCATGTTGAACGCAAATTGCCAACAAGTCCTTTGCTTCAAACTCAAAAGACTTTCCGTCTCTGTTGAGTGCCCGTACTTTAATATGCTCTGCACGATTCACCTTTTCGAAAAAACCGGGCACAGATAAACATCCCTCTTCAGCTTCTTTGATACCATCTTTTTCAATGATTTCAGGGTTAATTAAAAAAAGAGGATCATCTTTTTCATCACTCACATCAATAACTATGACCCGTTGATGCACATCTACCTGGGTAGCTGCCAAACCTACTCCATGCGACTGATACATAGTATCAAGCATATCATCTACTAGCTTTTTGATTTTATCATCGACCGTTTTGACCACTGCGGCTTTTTTGCGCAATCGCTCATCCGGAAACTCGAGAATAGTTAAAATACTCAACAAACTCACCACTAAAATAATTCAATACTGGAATTCTAACTGAATTCATATAAACTTTGAATGCTCAAAGACTAAAAATACCCCCTTAAAATCAATATGGCCTTTAGAAAACTATTTGGATTTATGGTTACTTTGGCTCTTAGTATAAATACTTGGGCTGAAGAAATACAAATAAACCCTAATCAATCCGACCAATACCAACAAAATCGAACCTGTGTTTTAACTGAAGATGATATAAAAAATGGACGTTCTGAATTTTCTGTTTCGGCAACAGACAAGTTATTGCCTTGTGTTAGAGAAACCTCAATAAAAAAAACTATTAAGATAATACCTGCCGAATCAATAGCACAATTTTTAACCTCACCAAAAGTCGTCACGGAAAGTGAAAGCAAGCGAGCACCTTATGTTCTGAATATCGCTGGCGAACGACTTATTGCTGGCGCAGGTGACAAAATTTATGTCCGCTCGATAACACAACCACAAAATCATTTATATACCATTTATAGAACGGGATTTGCTTATGTTAGTCCTGAAACCGGAGAAAATTTGGGCTATAATGCTGAATATATCGCTGATGCAAAATTACTACAAACAGGTGATCCTGCAACATTATCAATTATCAAATCCAGCAGTGAAATTCGTATAGGCGACCGTATCATGCCAACGCCTGAAGACGATATTAACTTAAACTATTTCCCCAGACCTCCAAACAAACCGATAAACGCGAGGATCATCAACGTACTTGGTGGAATTTCTCAAATAGGTTTGTTTAATGTAGTCGTTTTAGACAAAGGTACTCACGATGGCATCTTGGCCGGACACGAGTTAGCCATATACCAAAATGGTAAAACGATTAATGACCCAAACAGCGCTATTAAAAACGATTCCATTAAACTTCCCGATGAAATTGCCGGTTATCTGATGGTTTTTCGCCCTTTTGAGCGCGTCAGTTACGCTTTAGTGATGAAAGCCGAGCAAGCCATTCACATTTTAGATAAAGTGAAAACACCCTGAATACAACCACTCAACTTCACGATCGTCAATTAAAATACTGGCTTGCTCTATTGCGCACGCCTGGTATTGGCTGTCGAACTTTTCTTAGTCTTCTCCAAACTCATACTCCTTCTGAAATATTTGCAGAATCATCTTCAGCACTGTCGGCTTTAGGTTTAAAAAGTGCTATCATCAACAGTATAAAAAATCCTGATTGGGCAATAATTGATCAAGATCTGTCTTGGGTAGATCAAAAAAATAACCACGTCATTACCATTAACGACACAGATTACCCTACTCAGTTAAAAGAAATAGCAGATCCACCCCCCCTTTTATTTGTTCGTGGCAATCCGGATTTACTGCCACTACCTCAAATTGCCATCGTTGGCAGTAGAAATCCTTCCTCAATAGGTGAGGAAACTGCTTTCAACTTTGCCAAAACACTTAGCAAATTTGGCTTTATAATTACGAGCGGCTTGGCTTTGGGCATAGATGCAGCAAGCCATCGAGGCACATTAAGCGCTAAAGGTTACACTATTGCTGTAGCAGGCACCGGATTGGATCGAGTTTATCCTGCCCGACATAAAGATTTAGCCACTGAAATTGTAAATAGCGGTGCGATAATTTCAGAATTTCCACCCGGCACTACGGCTAAAGCTAATCATTTCCCAAGGCGAAATCGCATTATTAGCGGCTTGTGTCAGGGTTTATTGGTTGTTGAAGCCGCTAAACAAAGTGGTTCATTAATTACAGCTCGAATGGCTTTAGAACAAAACAGGGAAGTTTTCGCTATTCCTGGCTCTATCCATAACCCTTTGGCAAGAGGTTGTAATGCACTTATTCGGGAAGGGGCCAAGCTTGTCGAAACCACCCAAGATATCCTTGAAGAATTAAATCAATACTATCAACAAGTTGATAACTTTCCTGCGTTAATTATTGAATCAATACTTGACCTAGAGCAACAAACATTATTGAATCATGTCATGTTTAGCCCGACTTCTATTGATGCTTTGGTTGAAAATACCGGACAATCTGTTGAAGTTATCTCCTCAATGTTACTGATTCTGGAGCTACAAGGTTATCTGGAAGCAACCGCTGGCGGCTGCTATATGAGAGTAAAATAATCATAAATAACAAACAAACTATGAAAGAAAATATTTTTGATGTCCTGATGTATTTATTTGAAAATTATATGGAAGATGAAATCAATTTACTTCCTGATAGCGATGTCATCAGAACAGAATTACTGGAAGCAGGATTTGAATCTTGCGAAGTCAATAAAGCCTTTGATTGGCTTGATTCACTTAGCCTACAGCGAGGGATAAAACCCACCGTCAGCTCGGCATTTCGGATTTTTTGCCCTCAGGAAATAGCAAAACTTGATATTGACTGCCGTAACCTTATTATGTTTCTTGAACAAAACGGCATTTTAAATTCAAGCAACCGGGAAATTGTGATTGATCGGGTTATGGCCTTGGAAAATGAAGACATTTCAATGGAAAAACTAAAATGGATCGTATTAATGGTATTGTTAAGCCAACCCGACGAAGAAATTGCTTTTTCCAGAATGGAAGATATTGTCTATGATCTCGTTCCTGTTTATCTTCACTAAGATACAAGGTTAAATATTTCATACCTTGAAAACCATTAATCTTTCACCTTGCACCTTGAGCAACAAATGAGTAAAAATCTTGTCATTGTAGAATCGCCTGCAAAAGCAAAAACCATCGAGAAATATTTAGGCAAAGACTTTCAGGTTTTAGCTTCTTATGGCCATGTCCGCGACCTTATACCAAAAGAAGGAGCCGTTGATCCAAATAATGACTTTAGCATGAAATATGAAGTCATTGATCGTAATCAACGTCACGTTCAGGCCATCAGCAAAGCGCTTAAATTGGCTGATACTCTATATCTGGCAACTGACCCTGATAGAGAAGGTGAAGCCATTTCTTGGCACTTGCTCGAACTACTTAAAGAAAAAAAACTACTAAAAGACAAACCAGTGCATCGGGTAGTTTTTCATGAAATCACCAAAAAAGCAGTCACTGAAGCCATTGCTAACCCGGAAAAATTAGCAATCAATTTAATCAATGCCCAGCAAGCTCGTCGCGCTTTGGATTATTTGGTTGGCTTTAATTTGTCACCCTTATTATGGAAAAAAATTCGCCGCGGCCTCTCTGCCGGTCGCGTTCAAAGCCCTGCGTTGCGCATGATAGTAGAGCGTGAACTGGAAATAGAAGCCTTTAAGACTCGCGAATACTGGACTATTGATGCCGCTTTAACAGCCCATGATCAAGCCTTTAAAGCAAAACTGACCCAGTTTGATAACGAAAAACTAACTCAATTCAGTATTACCGACGAAGCACTGGCAGAAAAAACCAAACAGGCTCTACTAACTGTGGCTGATGGTCAGTTATTGGTGACCAAGCTGGAAAAGAAACAGCAAAAACGTAATCCGGCTCCACCTTTCATAACTTCAACACTGCAACAAGAAGCATCTCGTAAATTGGGCTTTACGACTAAACGCACCATGATAGTGGCCCAACAACTCTATGAAGGTATTGATATTGGCGGAGAAACAGAAGGCCTGATTACTTATATGCGTACCGATTCGGTTAACTTATCGGTAGAAGCAGTCGAGGAAATGCGCACCCTGATTACTGAAAAATACGGTGCTGAAAATGTGCCCAAGGAACCACGGTTATTTAAAACCAAATCAAAAAATGCTCAAGAAGCACATGAAGCGATACGCCCCACTTACCCAAGACACTTACCAGCTCAGATAAAAGACCATCTTAGTATTGAGCAATATAAGTTATATGATCTTATCTGGAAACGCACCATAGCGTGCCAAATGATTCATGCTACCCTTAACATGGTTGCTGTCGATCTAAGTTGTGGTGAAGGCAAACACTTGTTCAGGGCAACTGGCTCTACGATTGCAGCCCCCGGATTTATGGCTGTTTATCTTGAAGGTAAAGATGACAGTAAAGAAAGCGACGATAAGGAAAGCTTTCTCCCTCCTCTTGAAGAAGGTCGGCCCGTTCAACTAAACGATATTATTGCAGGCCAGCACTTTACCGAGCCACCGCCACGTTACGGCGAAGCCAGTCTGGTAAAATCTTTGGAAGAGCATGGCATAGGTCGACCATCAACTTACGCGTCTATCATATCGACCCTGCAAAATCGCGAATATGTCACTTTGGACAATAAACGCTTCTACCCTACTGATGTCGGTAGAATCGTTAATAAATTTCTCACCGAACACTTTACAAAATATGTCGATTATGATTTCACGGCTAATTTGGAAGATGAACTCGACGCAGTTTCCAGAGGAGAAAAAGACTGGATTCCCTTAATGCACGAATTCTGGAAACCTTTTCATTCAACCATCCAAGAAAAGGAAGCCAGCGTACAGCGTAAAGACGTGACTCAAGAAGCAATTGATGAAAAATGTCCCGAATGCGACAGCCCCCTGTCAATTCGCTTGGGAAGAAACGGTCGCTTTATAGGCTGCACACATTATCCCGAATGCTCTTACACCAGAAATTTAAATGATGACGCCACTGCAACTGATGATCCTGAAGTATTAGAAGGTCGCACTTGCCCAGAATGTGAGTCGCCATTAGTTTTCAAAACAGGTCGCTATGGTAAATTTATTGGCTGTAGCTCTTATCCAAAATGTCGTCATATTGAGCCACTAGAAAAACCTGCCGACACCGGCGTTGAATGCCCTCAGTGCAAAAAAGGCACCATACTAAAACGTAAATCACGCAACGGAAAAATATTTTATTCTTGCTCCGTCTACCCCAAATGCGATTACGCCCTCTGGAATAATCCAATTAACGAAAGCTGCCCTCAATGTGCCTGGCCGATTCTAACTGTCAAAGAAACAAAAAGACGGGGCGTTGAAAAAGTTTGTCCACAAAAAGAGTGCAGCTATGCCACCCCTTATGAAGGTGATCCGACTGATGTGCAAGGACCTAAAGAATTGGTTGAGTAGTTGATAATATTAAACCCAAACCACAAAAGACAAAAAAATATTCACTAAAGATACTCGGCTATAAATTGGAATACTCATAAATTAACTAACTTATAAAAACCACGATTAAGCAAGAGCGTTAAACCATACGAACTAAGCCGTTATTTTTTCAAGTGACTTTAGTCAAACAATAACTGATTTTTCTAACAATTCCAGATATTATTTTTTTTGTAGTTTTCGTGGATAAAACACTTCTTCGTAACGCATTAATTATTCAATCTATTTTTAATGAGTATTCAAGGTTACAATGTCATCATGAATACTCAACTAATGCCTTTTTCAGCACTAACACCCGATATTATCTTGAAAGCTATGGATAGCGTTGACTTGCCTGGTGATGGACGCCTACTTGCGCTAAACAGTTATGAAAATCGTGTTTACCAAGTTGGTATCGAGAACTCAACGCCCGTTGTAACAAAATTCTACAGACCCAACCGCTGGACAACGACAGCCATCCTTGAAGAACATTCTTTTATTGAAGAACTTGCAGATAATGAAATACCGGTGGTGCCCCCATTACAATTTAAAGATAACAAAACCCTAAATGAACTCGAAGGCTTTCGATTTTCCGTCTTTCCCAAACAAGGTGGACGGGTACCGGAAATTGAAGGTCGTGAAAAACTTGAATGGATGGGACGTTTTATCGGTCGAATCCACGCCGTTAGTTCATTAAAAAACTTTAAAGAGAGACCTACCCTAACTATTGCCAACTTTGGTGATGAACCAAGCGGTTACTTGTTGAAAAATGGCTTTATACCCCTAGATCTTCTGAATGCCTATAGCTCCATTATTAATCTTGCACTTGATTCAGTAAGACGCTGTTTTGATCGCGCAGGCAGCATAAAAAACCTGCGACTACACGGCGACTGTTATCCGGGCAATATTTTATGGACCGATGACGGCCCACATTTTGTTGATTTTGATGACAGCCGAATGGGACCAGCAATACAAGACCTCTGGATGTTGCTTTCAGGTGACCGTGATGAAATGACTTTACAACTTAACCATCTATTGACTGGTTACCAAACGTTTTACGACTTTAATCCGGGCGAACTGTACCTATTAGAAGCTCTGCGTACCTTACGTTTAATCCATTATTCAGCTTGGATTGCCAGACGCTGGGATGATCCAGCATTTCCTATGGCATTCCCCTGGTTTAATACCGTTCGTTATTGGCAAGATCGTATTATTGAATTGCGCGAACAGGTTGCATTAATGGATGAAGAGCCACTCAGACTTTAAAAACTAGCGTTTTGCTGAAGTATCAGGGTTCTAAAGGGATTGAATGTTTTCCTGTGTATTGATAAAAAACCAAATTTTCCAATCTCGTTTAAATGTTGTTTAGTTCCATAGCCTTTGTGTAAATGAAAAGAGTAATCAGGATACTGTTTATGATAATCAACCATGATTTTGTCACGCTCAACTTTTGCGACGATAGAAGCCGCACTGATAACTTTGACTTTACTGTCACCCTTCACGATTGCTTTAGCAGGCATTAACAATTTTGGAATACAATTGCCGTCTATAAAAGCTTCATCTGGTTGAATCGCCAAACCATTAATCGCACGCTGCATGGCCAATAAAGTAGCCTGTAGAATATTGAGTTCGTCGATTTCTTCAACACTGGCGATCCCAACTGACCAACATAAAGCGTCTTTTTTAATAGTCAGGGCAAGACTGACACGCTTAGATTCACTCAGTATTTTGGAGTCGGCTAAACCCTCAATATGACGTTTGGGATCAAGAATAACAGCAGCGGCAACTACCGGACCAGCGAGGGGACCTCGGCCGGCCTCATCAACACCAGCAAAGAAAAAAAATGGGTTTGTTTTGACGATAAATGCATCATTCATAGTTACACTGTCTTATTGACTGCTTCAACTATGAAGATCTTAAGTGAAATTGAATTTATGACGATGTTAACGCAATATTCCTCTACTAACATTACGCAAAAAACTGATCATGTCAGACAATTGCTTACTATCACTAGCCATCTCTTCCATTTTTTCTATGGCATCTTCCAATCGTAAATTCATCTTATAAATTATTTTATAGGCATTTCTAATCAAGCGAATATCTTCTACTGATATGCCGTTGCGTTCCATACCCACTGAATTTATACCATGAGGCCTGGTTGGTTTACCACCAACCATAATAAAAGGAGGGATATCTTGGGTTATAGCACTACCCATAGCGGCAAAACTGTACTGCCCTACTTGAGTAAACTGGTGAACCAAAGTAAAACCACCGAGAATAGCATTACTATTAAGATGAACATGGCCAGCCAACGAGGCTCCATTAGCCATAATAACATTATCACCAATAATACAGTCGTGGGCTACATGTGTGTACGCCATAAATAAATTATCGCTACCTATCTTGGTAAGACAACTATCTTGCTGCGTACCTCTATGCATAGAGGTGAACTCTCGGATAGTGTTTCTATCACCAATTTCCAGCCGTGTAATCTCTGAAGCATATTTTTTATCTTGGGGATCCTCGCCAATTGAGGTAAATTGATAAATCCTATTTTCTTTACCAATACTAGTCGGCCCCTTAATAACAACGTGAGAGCCTATAACAGTACCGGAACCAATCGTTACATCCGGACCGATCACAGAGAAAGGACCAATGGAAACGTCATTGGCCACTTGAGCATTTTTATCAATAATGGCTGTTTGATCAATCAAAATCAATCTACCACTGCTGCACATCTAATCTCGGCACTTGCAACGAACTCGCCGTCAACTTCTGCACGACATTCAAACGCCCAAATATTACGTTTGCTTTTAACAAACCTTGCTTCCAACATCAATTGATCACCAGGCACAACGGGTCTTTTAAATTTGGCCTTATCAATACCGACCAGATAATAAATCATCCCAGCTAATTCATCACCGGCTGTTTCAGAAGCCAATAGACCAGTTGTTTGAGCCAAAGCCTCCAAAATGAGTACGCCAGGCATAATGGGTTTTTGTGGAAAATGACCTTGAAAAAAAGGTTCGTTATAAGTGACGTTTTTTACTCCCAACAACCTAATTCCTGGTTCGCACTCAATCACCTTGTCAACCAATAAAAAAGGGTATCGATGTGGCAAAAATGCTTGTATTTGTAAAATATCTAATGTGATAGACATACTTTAGAGTGCTTAATGTTTGAAGTGAGTAACAGGTACGCTTAATTAATATTATATCAATTACTCGGGCATTGTAGACAGTTTGGTTTGAACTTGAGCGGTTATATCAAACTGATCTTTAGCATAAATAACACCATCAGTCAGTAATAAGTCATAACCATCATCTTTGGCTATTGTACGAACCGCTTCTACAATACGACGTTGCAATTTACCTAACTCTTCGTTACGACTTGCATTAAAGTCTTCACTAAATTCTTGTTGTGATCTTTTGGCATCTCTTTTTTTATTATTAATATCTCTCTCTAGATTAGCTTTCTCAGAGTCACTCATAATGGAAGCATCTTTAGTCATTTTTTCTTCCATAGCTTGGATTTCCTTACCTTGAGACACTAATTGCTTGTCTCTGGGAGAAAATTTTTGTTCCAAACGTTTTTTAGCTTTTTCTGCTTGAGGTGCTTTTTCAAGTACAGCTGGAATATTAACAAAGCCAATTTTTAAATCAGCGTAACTGATATTCGCAACAAACAATAGTCCTAAAAATAATGCAATTTTCTTTTTCATTGTAAAATCGATCTCGGGTTAAAGTTAAATAAAAGTAAGTAAAATTTTGTATATTCTATTCGATTATATGGAATAAGTCTTATAATCTGAAACAAGTTCTTTTAGAAGTTCTGACCGAAGTTAAATTGAAAGAACTGTGTTTGGTCATTTTTAGTAATGTCTATATGTGCTGGGTAGAGAATAGGATTGTATGTATCAAAAGTATATGTTCCTGAATTCAATGGGTACGCAGCACTGACTGACAAGGCACCAAAGGGCGACAACCACTCGCCGGAAACACCGGCAGAATATTTCATACCATTGACTGACAAGCTGTCATTAAGGGCACCTGCGTCAAAAAATGTTCCCAATCTTAGTGACTTTGTTTCTGCGAAAAAGGGTACCGGAAAAAACAACTCAGCATTACCCACAATTTTACTGGAACCACCAATCGGGTAACCATTTGAATCCCTAGGACCAAGGGTATTATTTCTAAATCCACGCACCGAACCGGTTCCACCCATAAAATAGTTTTCAAAAAATGGCAAGCCACCACTCGTACTGCCGTAACTACCCCCATAGGCAACCTCACCATTTAACTTAAAGGTTAAATCTTTAGCCAATGGGAAGTAATGCTGATGCTTGTAACCGACTTTGTAGTACTCAAGGTCACTTCCTGGAATCATCACTAATCCGGATAACCGCTGCTGGCCGCCTTTATTGGGGAATATCGCCCGATTGAGTGTGTCGTGAGTCCAGCTTATGGCCTGTCCAAACGTCAAAAAGGTAGATCCTTGATCTCTAAGGAATTGTTTAATTTGATGAGATGCATAAGATCCAACACTTAATTCTGTGTGTTTTACATCCGTATCAAAACGGATCTGATCAAATTCATTCAAGGGAATTCCAAAATTGATGCCCGCATTAGCAATATTAGTCGAATAATTGGCAATATTTATCGAACCAGCATTTCGCTTTGCATAACCAATATTATAACCCTGACTAATACCATCCACAGTAAAATAAGGGTTATAAAAGCCGAATTGGTAATTGGTAATATAAGTACTGTTATTAAAGGCAAGATTAACTCGCTTACCCGAGCCAAAAACGTTATCCTGTGAAATGTTTGCATTTAAAACGATACCTTGAACCTGAGAGAAACCAACGCCAGCTGACAAGTTACCCGAGGCTTTTTCTACCACAGTGTAATTAACATCTATCTGATCTGCGGTTCCTACAACAGGCGGCGTTTCTACATTAACAGTTTCAAAATAACCCAAGCGTTCGAGACGGGTTTTTGATCGTTCAATTTTAGAACTTGAAGCCCAACTTGCTTCCATTTGACGCATTTCGCGACGCAGAACTTCATCACGGGTTTTACTGTTACCACTCATGTTAATACGGTGAACATAAACTCGTTTACCCGGATCAACAAAAAAAGCCATTTCAACCGTTTTTAGTGCCTCGTTTATTTCAGGCACCATATTAACGTTAGCAAACGCGTAGCCTTCGTCTCCCAAGCGATCCTGAATGGCTTTTGAAGTTTCAGTCGCACTTTTTCTGGAAAATATCTCACCAGGCCCCACGCTGACCAACTTAATCAATTCATCAGGCGTTACCACCAAATTACCTGCAAGCTTTACTTTAGATAATTTGTAAATATCACCTTCTTTAACATTAACTGTCACATAAATATCTTTTTTATCAGGTGTTATGGCTACCTGAGTGGACTCAACCGAAAAATTAATATAGCCACGATCAAGATAGTAAGATCGCAAAGTCTCCAAGTCCGCCGCTAACTTTTGCTTGGAATACTGGTCATCTTTAGTATAGAAAGACAATAAATTAGAGGTATTTAACTCTAACTTGCCCAACAAAACTTTGTCATCAAAAGAATTGTTTCCAACAATGTTAATTTGCTTGATCTTGGTAACTCTGCCCTCGGATATTTTAATATGTATACCTACCCGATTACGAGTCAAATTAGACACATCTATTTTAATTTTTAAACCATATTTTCCGTGACTTAGATATTGGCGTGTTAATTCTTGCTCAACTTTATCCAAAATCTGCCGATCAAATATTTTTCCTTCAGCAAGACCTATCTTATCCAACGCTTTTGTCAGATCATCCTTACTGAGATCTTTATTACCTTCAAAGACAATTTTTGCAATGGATGGACGCTCTACTACATTAACAATAAGTGTTGAGCCTTCCCTTTCCAACGACACATCTTTAAAAAAACCTGTTTTAAATAAAGCCTTAATGGCTGGCGCAACGTTGTCTAATGAAAACTTTTCCCCCACATTAACAGGGAGATAGTTATATACCGTTCCCAAAGAAATGCGTTGCAAGCCTTTTACTTGAATATCCCTAACAACGAATTCTTCGTCACTTTTGACACCATGAGATACAAGCAGGCCCAGCAATAAAAAGTAAGAAAAAATATTTGATTTCATTTAGGCGGCTAAAAATAAAACATCATAGTCTGGTTATTTAAAAACCGGCAAATTATAACACAGTAAATATTAAACTGTCTTAAGCCCTATGTATCGGAAAGTTAAGGACTTCGTCAATAATGGAACTGCCTGTCATAAGCATCAGTATTCGATCCAAACCAATAGCCATACCTGAACATTCTGGTAAGCCTTGTTCAAGAGCAGCAATAAGATGCTTGTCTTTAACAGTAACAGGGCGCTTTATTTGGCGCCTAAAAGCAATTTCCTCATCAAATCGTTTGCTCTGCTCTTTTGCATCAGTTAATTCATAATAACCATTGCCTAATTCAACTCCATTTATAAAAACTTCAACACGGTCTGTAATTTTTGAATTATCTTTATTGATACGAGCCAATGACGACTGGCAGGCCGGATAACCAAAAATCATAGCAACAGCATTTTGTCCCAAATTGGGTTGAATATTATGACTGAAAATAAAATCCAGCCATAAACCATGATCGTATCCGCAAATAGTTACCGCATCAGCAACATTGTTTGATTGCGCGTAATCACTGTATTTCTTATAAGAAAATTCCAAAGCATTTAAGCCGGTATAGTGTTGAAATATCTCTTGATAGCTAAATCTCTGAGGATCATTTAAGGCAATATAATTCTTAAACAAAAGAGACATTAATTCAGCAATTTCATCCATTAATTCGGGCAGTGTAAAGCCAACACGATACCATTCCAAGAGGGTAAACTCAGGATTGTGAAAACGCCCTGACTCACCATTTCTGAAAGCTTTACATATCTGATAAATAGAGCCACTACCCGATGCCAGTAATCGCTTCATGGCAAATTCGGGTGATGTCTGAAGGAACAGTTTGTGCTGTAATGGCGGCGTACAATAATAAGTATTAAAAAAATCCAACTGCGGATCCGTTCCGCAACCAGAACCCAATAGCGGCGTTTCTACTTCAAGCACCGCTCTTTCTGAAAAAAAATCTCTTATCTTGTTATATAGCTGCGCCCTTAAGCGCAAAACATCTGAAGTACACGTTGGCAGCCACTCTTTAGACACTATTCTTTAACGCGCGAAATATATTCCCCAGTACGGGTATCAACTTTAATAATTTCCCCTTGCTGTACAAATAAGGGCACCCTTACTACTGCACCAGTCTCTAAACTGGCTGGTTTACCACCTCCACCTGAAGTATCACCTCGCACACCAGGATCAGTTTCAACTATTGCAAGCTCAACAAAATTAGCAGGTGTTACAGATAAAGTCGCATCATTCCATAGAGTAACCGTACATGAATCCTGATCTTTCAACCATTTACTGGCATCACCGACCGTTTTTTCTTCGCATTGATACTGCTCAAAAGTATCTGGCACCATAAAATGTCTAAATTCACCATCACTATAAAGATATTGCATGACAACATCCACCACATCAGCGCCTTCAAGAGAATCGCCTGATTTAAAAGTTCTTTCTATCACTCGGCCAGTTTTAAGGTTTCTGATTTTTACCCGATTAAAGGCTTGGCCCTTACCTGGCTTTACAAATTCATTTTCGATAATTGCACAGGGATCATTATCCAACATGACTTTTAACCCTGATTTAAATTCATTGGTACTGTAAATGGCCATTTTATCCTCAAGATGACAAACAATATAAAACTTAACCATTATAATGGACGCAACAATCGATAGAAACTTTAAATAACCACTTTCATGCCCGAACAACTTAACGAAACTCTGCACTTTACTAAAAATTGGCAACAACAACTTGCCGAAGCTTTTAATAATATTGAAGACTTATGTCATTATCTGCACTTATCTATTAAGGATTTACCTGTATCTGAAGCAGCTGCCAAAAACTTCTCCTTACGAGTACCTTTAAGCTTTGCTGCTAGCATGCAAAAAAACAACCCAAACGACCCTTTATTACGGCAAGTAATGCCGATTAAAGATGAACTGAATATATACCCCGGATTTAGTAACGATCCAGTAGGCGATCTTTCCTCTGCCACTCAAATAGGTGTTTTACACAAATATCAAGGTCGGGTTTTATTAATCAATACAGGCAGTTGTGCAATTAATTGCAGATATTGCTTTCGCCGCAATTTTCCTTATTCAGATCTTCAACTGGGTAAACAACATGAAAATGCAGCCATCCAATATATCAATGATCACCTTGATATCTCAGAAGTTATTTTAAGTGGCGGCGATCCCTTGTTACTAAATGACGAAAGATTGGAAAAACTTATACAGCAATTGAGCGCTATCCAACATCTAAAGCGCATTAGAATCCACTCGCGCTTACCTATCGTTTTACCTGCCAGAATAACCAACGAACTCATCAACTCATTAACTAAAAGTGCCAAACAAATTGTGCTGGTCGTACACTGTAACCATGCCAATGAAATTAATACTCGCGTTATTGCAGGCTTTACCTTATTGCAAAATAAAGGCATTACCTTATTCAACCAATCAGTATTATTAAAGGGCGTCAATGATGATGCTACTGTGCTTTGCGAATTAAGTGAGCAGCTTTTCAGCTTGGGTATCATTCCTTATTATTTACATCTGATGGATAAAGCGACAGGGACAGGTCATTTTGACGTACCTGAAACAACAGCAATAGCGCTAATCCAGCAAATGCAAAATACCCTGCCCGGCTACCTTGTACCTAAACTAGTCATGGAACAGGCAGGCGCCTTATCCAAACAACCCATCCATTTCCCTATACAGACCATTACATTAAAGGATAACTGATGTCTGAATCGCTAAGCTTTGCTTCTGAAAAATCTGGCTTACCACCTGGTTCACTTGTACATGTTGGCGAAGCACATCCACATGAACACAAAATTTATGTGGTGAATTACAACAAATCCATCTTAAACAAACATACTGTCAAATCAATTGAAGAATTGCTTCCCTACAAACAGACGGACACCATCACTTGGGTCATCATTGACGGGTTAAAAGATGTATCTATTATTGAAGCAATAGGTCAGTTTTTTGACATACATCCTTTGGTACTAGAAGATATTCTTAACACCCATCAGCGACCTAAATTTGAAGAATTTAACGATTACTTATACATTGTAATAAAAGCCATCTCCATGAGACCCAACACCTTAAATGTCGACTATGAACAAATAAGTTTGTTGGTACTCAATAACTTTGTTTTTACCTTTATGGAGCAGCCTGACAAATTATTTGATCCGATCTTAAATCGTCTTGATAATGAAAAGAGCCAAGTAAGGAACTTGGGAAGTGATTATTTGGCCTATATAATCATGGATACCGTTGTTGACGAGTATTTTGCTCTACAAGATAGCTTTGATGAACTTATCGAATCCGTTGAAGATAAACTATTATCTGAGCCCTCCTCAGAAACCCTGGCAATTATCCAGAAAATCAAGAGAGAGTTAATTTTTTTTCGTAGATCAGTCTCACCCTTAAGAGAATTACTCGCCGCCATTCATCGTAGCGAGTCACCTCTATTAAAAGAGAAGACAAAACGTTATTTTAGCGATATCTATGATCACGCCATACGCATTATTGAAGCGATTGAGTCTTACAGAGATTTGATAGCCGGAATGCTAGACATATACTTATCCAGCGTCAGCAACAAAATGAATGAAACAATGAAGGTACTTACCGTATTTGCCTCTATATTTATCCCCTTAACTTTTGTTGCTGGAGTTTACGGCATGAACTTCGAATATATGCCGGAATTAAAATGGCGATGGGGTTATCCTGCAATATGGATTTTTTTTATTAGCGTGTCCGTATTTTTACTTCGTTTTTTTAAAAAAAACAAATGGCTGTAGGTATTAACTTATATTTATATAAATATTGCACTTGTTCACATTAACGAATTTTAAAATGCGCTGAACGCCTTAAATTATGAATGGCTATTACATTTCCATTTTCCACATACGTGATCGCACAAAATGTAATCAAATTTAACGTCGTCTTTAAAACGACAAGCTATTAATAGCTGATCGACTTTTGTTTAAAAAACAAGATATTATTTTGAACGAGGACCTTTTATGTGACGAGGCTTAATCTCTTTTTTCAGAAAACCAGACGCATTAACAGGCACTGAATCAATTGCCAGAATAGCACCTAACTCAGTCATGGCTTTTTGATAAACCTTACGTTTAAAATAAACCACGTCATTAAGCGGCTCCCAATAATCAACCCAACGCCAGCTATCAAACTCCGGTTTAGGACAATGATCAAAACGCACCATTGAATCTTGGGCAATCAAACGTAACATATACCAGATTTGCTTTTGCCCTATACATAAAGGCATTGAACTTTTGCGTATATATCTCTCAGGCAATTGATACCTTAACCAATACCGTGTTCGCCCCAGCAGCTCAACATGCTGTTGTTGCAATCCTGTTTCTTCCCACAACTCTCGGTACATCGCTGCTTCAGGGTCTTCGTCGTCATTAATTCCGCCTTGCGGAAATTGCCATGCATTAACGCCCATCCGTTTCGCCCAAAACACACGACCCTCGTCATTGCAAAGGATGATCCCGACATTTGGCCGGTATCCTTTAGAGTCTATCATGTTAAAACCTGTGTCTTTTAACCGACCTATATCTTAATCTTGCTAACTGGTAAAATTACAATACGGGTCAGGTTGTTTATAATGACTCCATTGTTCCACAAAAAAACCCCAGACACCAGAGTGCACAACCCTTTTAATTACTTAATACAGGTTTAACGTGAGTTTAGCGATATTTGATTTAGATAATACCCTGATAGCCGATGATAGCGATTACTTGTGGGGACAATTTCTTGTTGACCAAGGCGTAGTTGATAAAGATATTTACGAAAGTGCTAATATCAAGTTCTATAATGATTACAAACAAGGCACACTGGATATAATAGAATTTTTAAGTTTTTCCCTGCAACCGCTAGCCAATAACGATGCAGAACAGCTTTATCAGTGGCGCGCAAAATTTGTAAACGACATTATCACTCCGATATTATTAAAACCTGCTCAAGACTTAATTACCCAGCACAAAGACAGAGGTGATACTTTATTGGTTATCACGGCAACCAACCGTTTTGTTACCGAGCCTATTGTTAATCTTTACGGCATTGAACATTTGTTGGCAACAACACCTGAATTTCAAAATGGCAAATTTACAGGAAGATTTAATGGCATTCCCTGCTTTCAAGAAGGTAAAGTTAGATTATTAGAAGAATGGTTAAAAAGCTCGACTGAAAATATGCATGGTAGTTGGTTTTATAGTGACTCACACAACGACCTACCGTTACTTAAACTAGTTGACAACCCAGTTGCAGTTGACCCTGATGAAAAGCTGACCGAATTTGCTAGAGCTTCTAATTGGCCGATTATCAGTCTAAGACAAAACCAATGTCCATCTGAACATTTTCATAAGTAAACTAAAAGATAAAATCTTTTATTGCTCTGGAAGTTCATAATAGGGCTTTATAGCTTCATGAATAATAAAAAACCTCATCGACTTCAACTTTACATCATGTTTATTTTACTTTACGTTATTTTTCTTACAACGGAGCAAGAATGGGACCTCACTACCTAAACCGCTTTTTTACCCCTAAATCAGTTGCTATTGTTGGCGCATCAGAACGCGAAGAAAGCGTTGGTTATCGATTACTACTCAATATGCAGGAGGCTGGTTTTAAGGGCAGTCTTTATCCTGTCAATAATAAACGCGATCAATTACTAGGTTTAAAAGTTTACCCAAACCTAGACGCTGTACCTGAAGATTTAGATCTTGTTGTTATAGCAACACCCGCACCCACTGTTCCAGATATAATTCGACAATGCGGTGACAAAGGCGTTACCTCTGTCATCATTATAACCGCCGGCTTTGGAGAGCTTGGAACAGAAGGCAAAAGACTGCAACAAGAAGTTCTCGATATCGCTCATCGTTTTAGCATTCGTATTATTGGCCCAAATTGTTTGGGCGTTATTCGACCTAGCGGACAGCTCAACGCCACATTCGGTGATGGCACAGTTAAAGAAGGTAGCCTAGCATTATTATCTCAATCAGGCGCCGTTTGCACAGCTATTTTAGATTGGGCCAAACTGCAAGATATAGGCTTCTCAACAGTCGTATCAATGGGCGGCGCGGCTGATATTGATTTTGGTGAAGTCTTGGATTATCTGGCAACGGACAGTAAAACAACTGGCATTTTGATGTATGTAGAAGGCATACGCGATGCTCGCCGCTTCTTAAGTGGTCTTAAGGCAGCTGCTCGCTTAAAACCGGTGATCCTAATCAAATCAGGTCGTCATGAGGCCGGCTGCAAAGCAGCCATGTCTCATACAGGAGCCATGGTAGGTGGCGACAATGTCTTCGATGCAGCTATAGCTCGAGCAGGTGTAGTAAGAGTCTATAGCATAACTGAGTTATTTTCTGCTGCACGCGTTTTGGCAAACAATTATGTGGTAAAAAAAGATCACCTCGCCATTATTACCAATGCTGGTGGCCCAGGTGTAATGAGTACCGACCGCGCCGAAGATGTCGGCATAAGTATGGCTGAACTAAGCCCGGCCAGCATTGAAGCCTTAAATAAAGCGCTCCCCGTACACTGGTCCCATGCCAACCCCATTGATATTCTTGGCGATGCTACGTCTGATCGTTACCAAAAAGCCTTGGATATTTGTCTTAATGACAAAAATGTGGATGGTGTGTTGGTTATTTTAACACCTCAGGCAATGACCAATCCGACACAAGTTGCGATCAGCATTATTGAAGGCGCCAAAAATAGTAAAAAACCCGTTTTAGCTTCATGGACAGGCGGTGCAAAAGTTCAGGAAGGACGTGACCTTTTTGCAAATAGCAAAGTTGCCCACTTTAGCACGCCGGAAGTTGCTGTTGATGCATTTTCATTTTTAGCTAACTATGCCCAAAATCAAATTTTACTTAAACAAATTCCATCGCCGACCGATGAACTTGCAAAACCCGACATTGAAGGCTCTCGCTTAATTATTGAGAGAGTACTTTCAGAAGGGCGACAAGTTTTGACCGCCCAAGAATCGAAAGCCATATTGGCCGCCTTCCATATTCCAGTCACGCAAACCATCAAAGTGTCTGATGTCAAAGATGCCATGATTGCCGCTGAAACATTAAGATTTCCAGTGGTTTTAAAAGTTAATATGGCCGAATTCAGCCATAAATCCGATATAGGCGGCGTTAGGCTTAATATCAATAGCGTTCAGGAAATTTCCCGCAATTATTTGGAAATGGAAGCTGCCATTAAAAAATTACACCCTGAAATAACTGAAGTTGGAATGACTGTTGAGCCCATGTTCAAGTCACCCAACGGCCGTGAACTAATGGTGGGGGTAGTTAGAGACCCTGTATTTGGACCTGCCATCAGCTTTGGCTTAGGCGGTACTATGGTAGAGATTTTTAAGGATAATGCCGTCGCACTGCCCCCTCTTAATGCTTATATGGTTGAGCAAATGATAGCAAAAACCAAAGCGGCCAAATATCTTCATTCATTTAGGCAATTACCTCCCGCCAATAAAAAAGCACTAATTGATGTACTACTGAATATATCTACCATGGTCAGTGAGTTACCTGAAATTTTAGAACTTGATATCAATCCATTAATCGTTGATGAACATGGTGCCATGGCTGTTGATGCTAGAATCAAAGCTCAACTTACCAATCCGTTGATACCCTACTCGCATATGGCGATACACCCCTATCCTTACCAACTAACACAATCTTTTCAATTAGCCAACGGTACTAATATTAAAATTCGCCCCATCCGTCCAGAAGATGCCGCATTGGAAAAAGACTTTCATAATCACTTGTCTGAGCGCACTAAATACTTCCGTTTTATGCAAGCATTACAGGAATTAACACCAGAAATGATAGTCCGTTTTACACAAATCGATTATGATCGTGAAATGGCGTTTGTTGCCGTAACTGATAATGATATTAATATGACTCGTGAATTAGGTGTCTGCCGTTACTTGATGAATCCGGATGGTAAATCTGTAGAGTTTGCATTGGTAGTTGCTGATGATAGCCACTGCATGGGTATAGGCTCAAAACTCATGACAACCTTAATGCAGACAGCTAAATCTAAAGGTATGTTATTTTTTGAAGGAGAAGTGTCAGTCATTAACAAACCTATGTTATCGCTGGTAAAAAAACTGGGCTTTAGTATTGAGACAATAGCCAATGACAATGAAGTAGTCCGTGTTGTTAAAGATTTAAGACAATAACAAAACATTGCCATATCAGCCTATACTGCTGATATGGCAGAAATATATTCATTGAAAGTTTAGTTATCTATTATCGGTTGCGGTGTTAATTTCCAAATATCCCGATTGTATTCACTAATCGTTCTATCAGTTGAAAATTTACCGCTGTTTGCACAATTTAAAATACTCATTTTGGTCCAATGATCATGATCTCGATAGGCATCTTCTACACGTTTTTGGGCGTCAATATAACTACGAAAATCGGCAATAGTCATCCAAGGGTCATAAGCGCTTTTTATGGAATTGATCAAGTCATCAAATAGCCCGGGTTCAAATTGATTAATGCACCCAGTCTCCAAAAGATGCATAACTTCCTGCAACTCCTTATCTTGAGAAATAATACCAAGAGGGTCATAGTGACCTCGTCGCTCTTCAACTTGCTGCTCTGTCAAACCAAACAGAAAAAAATTTTCGTCACCCACTTCTTCACGAATTTCAATATTTGCCCCATCCAGCGTTCCAATGGTTATGGCACCATTCATCATTAGTTTCATGTTGCCAGTACCCGAAGCCTCTTTACCGGCTGTGGAAATTTGCTCCGATAAATCAGCACCAGGGCATATTTTCTCCATCGCTGAAACACGATAATCCGGCAAAAACAACAAAGTTAATTTATAGACTTGATGAGTAGCTTTCCAACGCTCCATTAAACGATCACGAATAGCTTGTGACAAGGCCTCACCAGCATAATAAGGTGAGTGACAGTTT
>SESD01000400.1_pt1 | contig 26981 bp, 21 predicted proteins | sample 3171411 | NCBI WGS metagenome assembly SESD01 (sample SAMN06051880, study PRJNA518727) | freshwater metagenome | biome: subpolar coniferous forest; feature: holomictic lake; material: water; isolation source: holomictic Lake 442, 16.5 m depth | place: Canada: near Kenora, Ontario | collected...
GGAGCCGTCCAGCTGGGCCACGATGAAGGTGCTATTGGTGGCGGCGATGTTGGCGAGGGCCGTGTTGCCGTTGAGCTGGTTCAGCATCAGGTTCAGGTTGGGGATGTAGTAGGTCTGGGGGCCGTAGGGGTTGTTGAACATCACCCGGGCGCCGTTGTCGGTGTCTTCCCAGAAGTTGACGCTCTTACGGTAGCGGCCGTAGAAGCGGCCGGAGAGGCCCTTGCCAAAGTCCTTGGTGGTGCCGAGCAGGAACTCATCCGTGTGGCGGGGCTTCATGCCCGGGGTGAAGAGCTTGCCGGTGGAGGAGGCGTCCGTCTGGTGGTCCACCTGGGTGCCGGTGGCATTGAAGTACACGTTGACTGTGGCCGCCAGGTTGCGGTCCCAGGAGGCAGCGCGGGGCAGGGACGACACAGAGGGCACGAAGCGGGCGTAGTTGCCGTAGACCGTGTCTTCCTTGGCGTAGTTCCAGGTCACTCCCAGGCGGGGCTGGAGGGTGTCGGCAAACTTGATCTCCTTCTCCAGGTACTTGTTGCCCCGGGCCAGGACATAGCCCGAGAGGGTGCTGCTGTCTTCCCGCAGGCCGGACCCATAGAGCTTGTCATCGCTGATGACCAGGCCGACGTTGAAGGTGAAGCTCTGCCACTTGATCTTGTCGTTGATCTCGTAGTTGGTGGCCACGTACTCGGAGTGGATCACGGGCACGCCCGAGATGCCCTGCTGGTTCACGGCCGCCACGAAGCTGTAGGGCAGGCGGGTGATGGGGGACAGCGGGGGGTAGACGGCGGTGGCGCCGGAACCCGAGGGGGCTGCCAGGGAGATCAGGCCCCAGCCGTTGGAGATGCGGTAGAGGTCTTCCGCTTCCTTGGACCACTGGACACCCGCGTGGATCGTGTGGGTGACGCTGCTGCCAAAGACGCCGTCGTAGGCCAGCTCGTGGCTGCGGCGGAAGAAGTTCTGGTTGTTGATGGAATTGAAGCCGCCCACATAGCCGCCGCCGGTGGGCAGGCCCGTGGTGGGGCTGATGTAGCCGTACTTGGTGGTCAGGGGGGCAATAAAGGCGTTGTAGGCCGCCTGGGCGGTGGAGGGCGCGCTGCCACCAAGGGCCGAAGGCACCAGGAACTGGCCCTGGGTGTTGAGGGCCGTCACATCGAGGCTGCCCGTGAAGGAGGCCGTGACGGGGGAGCGATAGTCCGGGTGGTCGGCAGCCTTCAGGATGAAGCTGGTGGACTTGAAGTTGATGAAGCTGTTGGGCGTCACATTCCAGCTGGCCTCGATGGTGCCGATCTTCATCTTGCTATTGGCGCCCACGCCAGTGGTGTCGGCATAGGCGTTGGAGGCATAGCCCGAGTGCTGGACCGTCTCATCCGAGTCCCGGTAGCTGGCGTGGATCAGCAGGTTGGAGACCGGCGCATAGGTCAGCTTGCCGAAGTACTCGTTCCGCCTGCTGTCCAGGTTGGGGGTGGGCCCGTAGAGGTTGGAGCTGTTGGTCTGGCTGATGGTGGGGCTGTAGATGGAGGCAAAGAAGAACAGCTTGTCCTGGAGGATGGGGCCACCCAGGTTGAACACCGCATAGCTCTTCTTCTGCTCATACACCACAGCTGTGGCATTCGAGCGCTTGGCGACCATGGTGTCCGGCAGGAGCTGGTAGGAGACCTCGCCGGTGAAGGCGTTGGTGCCGGACTTGCTGATGGAGTTGATGGTGTAGCCAGCGGAGCGGTTGAAGCCCACGGCGTCGGCGCCGCCCTTGCTGATGGTGACCTGGTCGATGTCGTGGCCCGAGGGGGTGGAGGACAGGGTGCCGTACATGGGGAGGTTGACGTTCACACCGTCGAACTGGTGGACGTTGTCCTGGCCGCTGCCGCCGGCGCTGGGGGCGCGGACCGCATCCTGGGAGTACATGACGCCGGGAATGAGCTTCACCAGGTCACGGTAGTCCTGGCCCACCGGGAGGCTGTTCATGATCTCGGAGCTGAAGGAGGTCTTCAGCTCGGCGGAGCTGGCGTCCACCAGGGTGGTCTGGGCGGTGACTTCGACCGTGGCACCGACGGTGCTGGCATCGATCATGGTCACGTTGATGGTGGAAGTCTGCTGCAGTGCCACGGGGATGGCCCGCTTCTCCGTGCTCTTGCCGGTGGCGGTGAAGGTCAGGGTGTAGTCACCGGGGGGCAGGAAGGGCATGCGGTAGTCGCCGTTCTCGTTGGTGACAAAGCGGCGGGCCTGGGGCAGGACGTTGGAGGCCGCCTCGACCTGCACGCCGGCCAAGGGCTTGCCGTTCTTGCTCACCACCTTGCCGACCAGCGTACCGGCCTGCTGGGCCGAGGCCGGAAGGGCCACCAGGATCAGCGCCAGGGCGCTCCAGGTTTGTCTGCGCATGTATCTCTCCTAAGAAAAGAGGGGCTGCCCCCAGGTGTGATTGCCGTTACAACAGGTAACAATTTGGGAACTTTTGGCTAACTCCTGTATACCCTAAACTCCCGAGGTAGGACATAAATCCCTTGCGGCGTCGTGGTTGACCTGAGGTAAAGTCCTGGCCTGCGCTGGCTGAATGCCCTGCGCATATGCGGGAAACCAGACAAAATCGGCTCAAAAGATTGTTGGGAGCCTGAGTGCTGGACCTTGCACTCGGCTGGCGGGTTGTGGGCCACCCATCAGGTGTGTCCGCCCATGCGCTCCCGGACCATGCGACTGGCGTTGCCGCAAAGCAGGGTGGCGAGGCAACCGATGAGGGTGTGCCAGGTGTAGTCGATGCGGGTGAAGGCCAGCACGGCCACCATGGCGGCCAGGCCGCAGACGAAGCCAAGGGTGGCATCGAACTGCACCGTGCGCTTGAAGAAGAGGCCGAGGAAGAAGGTGCCCAGCAGGCCGCCATAGGTGACCGAGGCGATCTTCAGGCCCAGCTCCACCACGGGGTTGCGGGTGTCCGTGAAGAGCATGGCCCCGCCGATGAGACACACCCCCCAGACCAGGGTGAAGATGCGCGACCAGCGCACCTCTCCCCGCTCGTCCAGGGACTGGCCCAGGGCCGTGCCCTTGAAGAGGTCCAGGTAGGTGGCCGAGGCCAGGGCGCTGATGGAGGAGGACAGGGTGCCCATGGCAGAGGCCAGGACGCCAGCCACCACCAGGCCTGCGACGCCCGTGGGCAGGTTCTCCACGATGAACTTGGGGAAGACCTCGTCCGAAGTGGCGAGGCCCAGCTGCTGGAAGGTGGCGCCGCCATAGAAGGCGTAGAGGCAGAGCCCAAGCACCAGGAAGAAGGCGAACTGCACCAGGATGAAGGTGGCGTCCAGCATGAGGGCCCGCTGGCTGTCCCAGCGGCTCCGGCAGGCCAGGAGGCGCTGCACCAGCAGCTGATCCGTGCCGTGGGAGGCCATGGTGAGAAAGGTGCCACCCAGCAGGCCGCCGAGGAGGGTGTACGGGGCCAGGAGGAAGGCGGAGAGACTGCCCCCCGTGTAGCCGTTGATGAAGGCGAACTTGTTCTGGCCGTTGGCGGTGGCGAAGGTCACCACATCGGCCCAGCCATGGGGCAGGCGGTGGAGGATGAGCGCCATGGAGGCCACCGCACCGCCCAGGTAGATGAACAGCTGGACCACATCCATGGCCACCACGGCCTTGAGGCCCCCCAGGTAGGTATAGACCAGCGTGAACCCGCCGATGAGCAGGATGCTGGTGGGGTAGTCGAGGCCGGTGATGAGGTGCACCGGGATGGCTGTCGCAAAGAGGCGGACCCCGGAGGCCAGCACCCGCGTGACGATGAACACGGAGGAGGTGAACCGGCGCAGACTGAGGCCGAAGCGCTTGCCCAGGAAGTCGTAGGCAGTCTCGAGGTCACCCCGGTAGTAGGCCGGGATGAAGAGCACGCTGACGATGAGGCGGCCGATGAAGTAGCCCACCACCAGCTGCAGGAAGAACAGGTTCCCCTTGAAGGCCAGGCCCGGGATGCTGATGAAAGTCAGGGTGCTGGTCTCGCTGGCCACGATGGAGAAGCCCACCGACCACCAGGACATCTCCTTCCCGCCGAGGAAGTAGTCCCGGGGTGAGCTCTGGCGCCCCGAGATGAGGATCCCCGCCACCGTCACCCCCACCAGGTAGACGATGACGATCACGTAGTCCAGCAGCGCAAAACCCACGGGGAAGGTCCTTCAGGTGGCAGAGAACAAAGGGGACTCAGGCCTGGGTCTCAGCCCGCGGCTTGGCGCACGCGGTGCACCCAGTCGGCCCAGCCGGGGGGGTCGAAGGGGGCGGGGTCGGGCGGTGGCAGGGTGCGGCGGTACCGCTGGCCGGCGGCCACGGCCCGCTCCAGCAGGTCCTCGGGGAGGTCCTGCAGCGCCGCCACGGTGCTGTCCAGGGCCGCCTGGGACTGGCACACCAGCAGGGCCAGGTGGCCGGCCTCCAGGGCCAGGCGGATGCGCTCGGGCCAGGGCCAGTCGCCGCAGCCACCCATCTCCAGGTCGTCGGTGACCCAGGCGCCGGGGATGCCCCAGGGGTTATCCGCCACATGGCCCGGGTAGAGGCTGGCGGGCAGGTCCCCACTCCAGGGTGTGCGCACGTGGGCCACCATCATGAGGCGGTCCGGGCGGGCCAGGCTGCGGAAGGGGGCCAGGGCCCGCAGCACGGTGGCGGGGTCCGTCAGCTCCGGCAGGGCATGGTGGCTGTCCACCTTGGTGCCACCCAGGCCCGGGAAGTGCTTGAGGCAGCCCTGCACGCCCCCGGCCTCCAGGCCCCGCAGGAAGGCAGCGGCGGCCACTGCGGCCTCCTCTGGATCCCCGGAGGCCCGGCGGTCCCCCAGGCCCGTGCCCGGGATGCCGTCGTAGAGGTCCACCAGGGGCGCGAAGTTGATGTTGATGCCGAGCCGCCGGAGGCCTTCGCCCCAGAGGTGACCCCAGGCTTCGGCACCGGCGGCGCCCGAGGTGGTCCAGATGCGCCGGAAGGAGGGCGTCTCGCCCACCCAGCCCTTCAGGCGTGAGACCGGGCCGCCTTCCTGGTCGATGGCCACCGCCAGGGGCGTGGTCTGGCCCCAGCGCTGGTGGAGGGCCCGGATCAGCGCATGGCAGCGGGCCGGCCCTGCCACGGGATCCGGGTCCAGGTTCCGCGCGAAGAGCACCACCCCGCCCGGCACGATGGCTGTGGACACCTCGGCGGCGTCCTGGGCCTGGAACCCCATCCAGATCGGGGCGGTGAAGTCGGGGATCATGGGGCCTCCTGCGGGCCCCGGGCGAGGCGCATGGATGAACGGGGTCTGCTTCCGAAGCCTAGATGGATCCAGCCCCAGCCTCAAGGGAGGGCTGGCCATTCCTTCTCGCCAAGGGTTGGAAAGGCCAGTAAGGTTTGATTCGATGAGCCCCTGTCCACGCCAATCCCCGCCGGTTCAGCGTGAAGGAGACCGGTTTTGACTCGCATGCGTGAGGAGGCCCTGGAGGCACCGGCTGCCGTGGCCCGGCTGCTGACTCAGGATTCCGCCCGCTACGCCGAGCTGGGAGCCTTCCTGAGGGCCACCCCTCCGGTGGGCATCCTCACCCTGGCGCGGGGCAGCTCGGACCACGCGGCCCAGCACACTGCTTACCTCATCATGGCCCGCCTGGGCCGGCTGGTGACCTCCCTGCCCATGTCCCTGGTGACCCTCTACCACGCCCACCTGGCCCGGCCCGACCTGCTGGTGCTGGCCTTCTCCCAGTCCGGCCAGAGCCCTGATTTGGTGGAGCCCGTGCGCTACTTCAGAGACAACGGCGCCACCACCGTGGCCCTGGTGAATGCCGAGACTTCGCCCCTGGCCAAGGAGGTCACCTGGGTGCTGCCGGTGCATGCAGGGCCCGAGCGTAGCGTCGCGGCCACCAAGTCCTACCTCGGTCAGCTGGTGGCGGGGGCTCGGCTGGTCTCGGCCTGGGGGGAGGATCCCGCGTTCACCCTGGGCCTGAGCCAGCTTCCAGACGCCTTGGCCGCCGCCGCTGCGGCTGACTGGTCGAAGGGCGTGGCTGCGCTCACGGGGGTGGATCGCCTCTATGTCCTGGGCCGGGGTACGGGCCTGGCCATCGCCAGCGAAGCCGCCCTCAAGCTGAAGGAGACCTGTGGCATCCAGGCCGAGGCTTTCTCGGGCGCCGAGGTGCGGCACGGGCCCATGGCCATCGTGGAGGCGGGCTTCCCGGTCATCGTCTTCGCTCCCCGGGGACCGGCCCAGGCCGGCCTGCTGGCCATGGCCCAGGACCTGCGGGCCCAGGGTGCACGGGTCCTGCTGGCGGCTCCGCCGGAGGTGCCGGGCGTGGACCTGCCCCTGGTGCCAGCGCCCCATCCGGAACTGGACACGGTGACGGCCATCCAGTCCTTCTACCCCATGGTCGAGGCCCTCTCCCGGGCCCGCGGCTTCGATCCCGACCATCCGCCCCACCTGTCGAAAGTGACCCGCACCCGATGAGCACCCCGCCGCCCCTCCGCACGGAACAGCCCCACCCGGCTCATGCCGGCCTGGATGGGTACGCGACCCAAGCGCTGGTGGGCGCCTTCATCGACGACCAAGCCCAGGCAGCGGTGGCGGTGCGCGCGGCTGCGCCGGACCTGGCCCGGGCTGTGGACGCCGCAGCCCTGCGCCTGGCCGCCGGGGGCCGCCTGCTCTACGTGGGTGCCGGGACCTCGGGTCGGCTGGGCCTGCTGGACAGCGTGGAGCTGCATCCCACCTTCTCCTGGCCCCCGGAGCGCAGCCTCGCCCTTCTGGCCGGCGGACCGCCCGCCGTCTACCGGGCCGTGGAGGGGGCTGAAGACAACACGGAACAGGGTGCCCAGGACCTGCTGGCCCTGGCTCCCGGACCCCAGGACGTGGTGATCCTGGTGGCGGCTTCCGGGGCCACGCCCTACACCCTGGGTGCCCTGGCGGCGGCCCGGGCTGCGGGGGCCTGCACCATCGGCATTGCCAACAACCCGGGCTCGCCCCTGGCCGCTGGTGCGGACATCGGCATCACGCTGGACACGGGCCCCGAGGTGATCTCCGGCAGCACGCGCCTGAAGGCGGGCACCTCCCAGAAGATCGCCCTCAACACCCTGTCCTCGGCGGTGATGGTGCGGCTGCACAAGGTCTTCGGGAACCTCATGGTGGATGTGCGCCCCACCAACGCCAAGCTGGTGCGCCGGGCTGTGCGCCTGGTGGCCCTGGCTGCTGGGGTGGAGGAAGCACTGGCCCGCACCGCCTTCGAGGCCTGCGGGAATGAGGTGAAGCCGGCCATCGTCGCCCTCCTGCTGGGCCTGGACCCCGAGCAGGCCCGAGCACGCCTCGCTGCGGTCCAGGGCAGCGTCCGCGCCGCCCTCCAGGGCTGAGCATGGACACGGCCAACCCCTCCCGCGCCGAGCGCCTGGCCGCCTCGCCCTGGTCCTGGGTGCCTTCGCTCTACTTCGGCGAAGGCCTGCCCTACGTCACGGTGATGGTCCTGTCCGTGGTGTTCTACAAGAACCTCGGCATCGCCAACACCGACATCGCCCTCTACACCAGCTGGCTCTACCTACCCTGGGTGGTGAAGCCGCTCTGGTCGCCCATCGTGGACCTGCTGGGCACCAAGCGCCGCTGGGTGGTGCTCTCCCAAGCCGCCCTGGGAGCGGCCTTCGCCCTGCTGCTGGTGGCCATCCCCATGCCCGGCTTCTTCCGCCTCACCCTGGGGGTGTTCTGGGTGGCGGCCTTCGCCTCGGCCACCCACGACATCGCCGCAGATGGCTTCTACCTCCTGGCCCTCTCCGAGAAGCGGCAGGCAGCCTTTGTGGGCCTGCGCAGCGCCTTCTACCGCGGAGCCATGATTGCGGGGCAGGGCGGGCTGGTGCTGGCGGCGGGCCGCCTCACGGAGCGCACGGGTGATCCCAAGCGGGCCTGGATGGCGGTGTTCGGCGCCCTCGCGGTGTTCTTCTTCGGGCTCTTTGCCTGGCACCGAACCGTGCTGCCGCGGCCCGCCGTGGACGGGCCTTCGGATGCGACCACGGGCCTCTTCCAGGGTGCGCTCTCGACCTTCCGCAGCTTCTTCGCCCGCCCCGACATTGCCCTGGTGCTGGGCTTCCTGCTGACCTTCCGGCTGGGCGAGGCGCAGGTGATGAAGCTCATGACCCCCTTCCTCCTGGACCCCGTGACCAAGGGTGGCCTGGGGCTCTCCACGGCCAGTGTGGGACTGGTGTACGGCACCATCGGCATGCTGGCCCTCACCGCCGGCGGACTGGTGGGCGGCTTCGCCATCTCCCGCATGGGCCTCCGGCGCTGGCTCTGGCCCATGACCATCGCCGTCCACATCCCCAACCTCGCCTTCGTGTACCTCGCCGTGGTTCAGCCCACCTCGCTGCTCACGGTGGCCTCGGCCATCGCCATCGAGCAGTTCGGCTATGGGTTCGGCTTCACGGCCTACATCATGTTCATGGTGCTCATCGCCGACGGGCCCCACAAGACCGCTCACTACGCCATCGCCACGGGCTTTATGGCCCTGGGCATGATGCTGCCGGGCATGGTGAGTGGCTGGATCCAGGAGCGCCTGGGCTACCTGAACTTCTTCATCTGGGTCTGCTGCGCCACGCTGCCTTCCATCGTGCTCACGGGCTTCCTGCGCATCGATCCCGCCTTCGGCCGGCGGGAGCAGACATGAGCGCCACCCCGCGTCTGGCGTCCCTGGACGCCTTCCGGGGCTTCGCCATCGCCGGCATGGTGCTGGTGAACAACCCGGGCACCTGGAGCGCCGTCCATCCGCCTCTGGCCCACGCCGAGTGGAATGGGTGCACCTTCACGGACCTGATCTTTCCCTTCTTCCTCTTCGCCGCCGGCTTGTCTCTGACCCTCTCGCTGGGCGGCCGGGCCCGGGAAGGCCAGGACCGTCCCGCCATTCTGCGCACGCTGGTGCAGCGGGCCGGGATCATCTTCCTCATCGGCCTGGCCCTCAATGCCATTCCCACCTTCAACCTGGCGACGCTGCGCATTCCTGGCGTGCTCCAGCGCATTGCCCTCACCCTGGTGCTGGGCGCACCGGTGGTGCTGTGGGGCCGCTGGCGGGCCGCCCTGGCAGCCATCGTGGGCCTGTTCGGCGTCTACCTGGCCCTGATGCTGCTGGTGCCGGTACCGGGGACCGATGGCATCGTCGCGGCGGGCCGCCTGCTGCCGGGCCTGGACTTCAGCTCCTGGGTGGATCGTCTGGTGCTGGGTGGCCACCTCTGGGCCAAGGCCCGCACCTGGGATCCCGAGGGCCTGGTGGGCACGCTGACAGCCACCGCCAGCCTGCTCTCTGGGGTGCTGGCGGGCCACCACCTGGCGGCCCCAGCGGGGCGTGTACCCAAGTGGGTGTGGCTGGTGCGGGCAGGCCTGATCTGCCTGGGGGTCGGGTCCCTCCTGGGCACCCACGTCATGCCCATCAACAAGAACCTCTGGACCCCGACCTATGTGATCTTCACCTCCGGTTGGTCCCTGGTGACCCTGGGCGTCTTCCACTGGGCCCTGGACGAGTCCCCGGCGGCGTTCCGGACGCTGGCCCGCAAGGCCTGCCTGCCACTCACCATCTACGGCATGAACGCCCTGTTCCTCTTCGTCCTCTCGGGCGTCATCGGTCGCCTGCTCCAGACCGTCCGGGTGGGTGGAACCACACCCATCCCCCTCAAGGCGGCGCTCTATGGCGTGCTCGCGGCGCTGCCCCTGGCCCCGGCGGATGCATCGCTGCTCTTTGCCGTGCTCTTCGATCTGGTCCTTTTTGCGGTGGCCTGGGTCATGTGGAGGAACCGATGGTTCGTGAAGGTCTGAGGAACCTCCTGGCGGCCCTGGCCCTGGGGGCGCTGCTCGCCTGCGGCATCCCTCCCGGCCCCACCACCGGTCCGGTCCGCTCTGCCCGGCCCCCGGCGGCGCCCCGGGAGTTCCGCGCCGCCTGGGTGGCCACCGTCGCCAACATCGACTGGCCCAGCACCCGGGGGCTCTCGGTGGCGGCGCAGCAGGCCGAAGCCCGCACCCTCATCGCCCGGGCCCGGACGCTGGGCCTCAATGCCATCATCCTGCAGGTGCGGCCGGCGGCGGATGCCCTCTACGCCTCCACCCTGGAGCCCTGGTCCGAATACCTCACAGGGACGCAGGGCCGGGCCCCGCAGCCCTTCTACGACCCCCTGGCCTTCTGGGTGGAGGAGGCCCACCGGGCTGGCCTCGAGCTACACGCCTGGTTCAATCCCTACCGGGCCCGGCACGAGACCGCCCGCTCGCCCCTGGCCGCCAGCCACCTGGCCACCGCCCGGCCAGAGCTGGTGCGCACTTACGGGAACCAGCTGTGGCTGGATCCCTCGGTCCCTGAGGCCGCCGACCACGTGGTGCGGGTGCTGCTGGATGTGGTGCGCCGCTACGACATCGACGGCGTGCACGTGGACGACTATTTCTACCCGTACCCCATCAAGGATGCAGCGGGACTGCGGGTGGACTTCCCCGACGAGGGCCCCTGGCAGGCCTACCTGGCCGCCGGTGGCAGCCTCGCCCGAGCCGACTGGCGGCGTGCCCAGGTGAACGGCCTCATCGAGCGCCTGGCCCGGGAGGTGCACCGCACCAAGGCCCATGTGCGCATCGGGGTGAGTCCCTTCGGCCTGGGTCGGCCCGATCGGCGGCCCCCCGGTGTGGCGGGCTTCAGCCAGTACGACGAGCTCTACGCCGACGCCGAGCGCTGGCTGGCCCAGGGCTGGGTGGACTACCTGATGCCGCAGCTCTACTGGAAGCGGGAGGCGCCGGAGCAGCCCTTCGCCCCCCTCCTGGCCTACTGGCGCAGCCAGAACCTGCTGGACCGTCATGTGTGGCCGGGCCTGTTCACCAGCCGCACCACCCAGGTGGACCTGCCCTGGCCGGCCGAAGAGATTGTGGGCCAGATCCAGATCGCCCGCAGCGGCACCGGTGCGCCCGGCCACGCCCACTTCAGCCTGATTGCGCTGAAGAAGGATCCCGGTGGTCTTGGGGCTCTGCTCCAGGCCACCTACGGCGGCCCGGCCCTGGTGCCGGCGGCGCCCTGGCTGGGAGGCACCCCGCCCGCCGTGCCCTCGGTGCGCCTCCGCCGGGCTCCCAGTGGAGCCACGGTGCGGGTGGAGGGGCCGGGGCCCACACCTTGGCTGCTGGCCCTCTGGGCACACTACGGCGGGGAGTGGCGCTTCTTCACCCTGCCTGGCACCGGGGGACTGCTGCCCGCCAGCCATGAGGGGCAGCCCCTGGGCACCGTCCTGGTCTCCGCCGTGGGTCGGACGGGGCTGGAAAGCCTGCGCGTGACCGCTGCAGATGAGCGAGACTGAGGCATGGGAGCTGGCATGTCGGCACCACCCCGCGCACCCGAGTCACCCCTTGCCCTGGGCATCGATGCCGGGGGCACGGAGACCCGCTGGGCTCTCGCAGGCCCGGGTGGCGAGTTTGTGGCCGAGGGCGCCGTGGGGGGCTTCAGCGCCGTGGAGGCCCAGGGCCCGGGGCAGGCGCGGGTGGCGCAGCTCCTGGCGGCGCTGGCCCAGGCGGTGCTGGCCTGGGGCCGACCGGTGCGGGTGCACGCAGGGCTGACTGGACTGGGGGCAGCAGGGCAGGGCCTCACTCGCCTCATCGCCGAACCCCTGGGCCTGCCCATCGAGGCCGTCACCCTGGGCAGCGACATCGAGACCGCCTACCTGGACCTCTTCGCCCCTGGCGAGGGCTATCTGGTCTATGCGGGCACCGGCTCCGTGGCCGCTTTTCTGGATGCCGATGGCAACCTGCACCGGGCCGGAGGCCGGGGGGTCATCATCGACGACGGCGGTGGCGGCTTCTGGATCGCCCGGGAGGCCCTGCGGCAGGTCTGGCGCGCCGAGGACGAGCGGCCGGGCAGCGGCGCCGAGTCGCCCCTGGCCCAGGAGCTCTTCGCCCTCGTTGGCGGCGCGGACTGGGACCACACCCGCCAGGCCGTCTACGGTGGCACCCGGGGCGACATCGGCCGCCTCGCCCTGGCGGTGGCCCGGGCCGCGGACCGCGACCCCGCTGCCCAGGCCATCCTGGCCGCTGCGGGCCGGGAGCTGGCCCGCCTGGCCGGCGCCCTCATCGACCGCTACGGGCCCCGCCCCGTGGCCCTCAGCGGTCGGGCGGCCAGCCTGCACCCGCTGATTGCCGCCACGCTGGCGGAAGGCCTACCGCCCGGGATTACCATGGCCGTACGCACCGGCCATGGTGAGCATGCCGCCGCCCGTATCGCCCTGGCCGCCGCCGCGAAGCCGCTCCCATCCATCCAGGACCCCCAGCCATGACGCGAACCCTGTCCTGCCTCCTGCTGCTCCTGGCCGCGCTCGGCTGCCAGCGGGCTCCCGTCTATGACCAGACCTACCGGGCCAAGAGCCAGGACAGCCGAGCCCAGTTCCTCATCCTGCACTTCACCGGCGGCACCTGGGAGGGCTCCCTCAAGACCCTCACCGAGGGCAATGTGAGCAGTCACTACCTGGTGCGGGACAGCCCAGTGGCGGTGTATCAGCTGGTGGACGAGAGCCAGCGCGCCTACCACGCCGGCCTCAGCTCCTGGAAAGGCCAGACCCAGCTCAACGCTGCCTCTATCGGCATCGAGATCCAGAACCTGGGGGATGTCCCGGGGCCCGAAGGCGTCGTCTTCCACCCGTTTCCCGCCGCCCAGATCGATGCGGTGGTGGCCCTGGTGAAGGACATCGTGGCCCGCCACCAGATCCGCCCGGACCGCATCCTGGGCCACAGCGACATCGCCCCCACCCGCAAGGTGGACCCCGGGCCCACCTTCCCCTGGAAGCGCCTGGCGGACGAGGGGCTCATCCCCTGGCCCGATGCGGCGGCAGTGGCTGCGGCTCGAGTCCGGCATGAGGCCACCCTCCCGGACCTCGCCTGGTTCCAGGCCCGGCTCAACCAGCACGGCTTCACCCTGCCGGTCACCGGGGACCTGGATCCCCTGACCAAGCAGGTCCTCTCCGTGTTCCAGATGAAGTACCGCCCGGCCCGCTACGACGGGCTGCCGGACGCCGAGACGGCGGCGCTCCTCGAGGTCCTGGCGCCCCCACCAGCCAAGGCCCCCTGAGGGCCGGGGCTGCCCTTCCTTGACGGCGGGCAGTCCCTCTGGTTGCATCCTTCCTACCCTTTGGAGTGACCCATGTCGTGGATCGAGCACGTCCGAGCGCAGGCCACGGGGCTGGCCACCCGCCTCCACCGCAGGACCCTGGTTGGCGTTACTGCCGCCCTGGTGGCCTTCAGTGCGCTGGCCCAGGCCCTGCCGGGTCTGCCGCCGCCAGCGGCTCCCCTGCGGGTGGCCACCTTTGACTCGGGCTTTGGGGGCTACCTGACGGCCAAGAGCATCGAGGGCAGCGCCGCGCAGCTGCTCCGGGACTACGACACGGCCATCACCATCCGGCACTATGGCGACACCGCCAACCTGCCCTACGGCGAGAAGACCCCCGGCCAGATTGCCACCCTGGGCAGTGCTGGCGTGCTGCGGGCCTTCGAGCAGGGGGCGGACATGGTCTTCATCGCCTGCAACACGGCTTCCACCCAGTTCGCCGCCATTCGGAAGGCCGTGGATGGGGCCTACCCGGGCAAGGAGAAGCCCGTGGTGTCGATCATCGATGCGTCCGCCAGCGAGGCCAAGCGCCTGCTGGACCTGCGGCTGGCCCAGCGGCCCACGGCCACCTTCGTGATCATGGCGACGCCGGCCACGGTGCGGGCCATGGTCTATCCCAGGCAGCTGGCCACGCTCTACGGCGCCACCCTCAAGGAGGGCGCCCCCAAGGTGTTCACACAGCCCCGGTGGTACCGGGCCAAGGGCGCCACCCTCGACAGCCTGGTCCAGAAGAACGAGATCGACCTGCCCGGCGGTCGGCACATCGATGTGGTCCAGTTCGCCCCGGCCAACTGGGTGGAGCTCATCGAGCATGGGGCCGACCCGGCCCTGAAGCAGGCGGCGGTGAAGCGGGACCTGGGCCTGCTGGCCAAGGAGCTGGGCAAGGGCACCCAGCCCGATGTGGTGGGCTACTTCTGCACCCACTACCCCATCTTCGACGCCAACATTCGCACCGAGGTGGCCGCCCAGCTGCCGGGCCCCCGGGAGACCAGCTACATCGCCCAGGGCGCGCTCATGGCCCGGATCTTCCAGGGCATGGCCGAAGCCCGCCTGAAGGGGCACCTGCGCACGGCGCCCCTTGCACCGGGGCAGCTGCAGACCCTGGTCACGGCCGCCCGGGCCAACATCACCATCAGCGGCCAGAACGGCCCCGTCACCCGCCAGCTGGCGGCCACCATGTTCCCCAATGACCCCGCACCGGTGGTTACGGAAGAGGACCTGGGTCGCCTCACACCCGCGGGGGCTCTGGCTCCGAAGTAGGCGCCTGGCTGCGGCTCCCAAAGGCCATCCCAGCCGCCGCCCCCTTGGCCGGTCGCATGCGACCGGGGGCCGCAGGCCCAGATGCCCTCTCGGCGCGATCACTGCGCCTTCGTGGCCCTTTGGGGCAGTTCTTCGTGAACTTAGTGGAGATCCTTGCAGGACCGCCGGCTCAGCCCTTCTTGTCCGCCAGCAGGCGGACGCCCAGGCCTGGTGTGCTGGGTAGGATGAGCTTGCCTTTGTTTACCGTCACCCCGGAGTAGGGGTCGTTGCCGATGAGCAGGTGGCCGTCGAGGTCTGCGTAGTCCACCAGGGGCGACAGGTGGGCCGCGGCGGTGATGGTGCAGGAGCTCGAGACCATGCACCCGATCATGACCTTCATGCCCAGGGCCCGGGCCACATGAATCTGGCGCTGGGCTTCGATGAGGCCGCCGCACTTGTCGAGCTTGACCACGATGCCGTCGAAGGCCTCGCGCAGCTTGGGGATGTCCTCGGCGGAGTGGCAGGCCTCGTCCGCAAAGATGGGCATGTGCACCCGGGCGCGGACCCAGCGGGCCTCCTCGAGCATGTGGGCGGGCAGGGGCTGCTCGATGAGCTGCACGCCCTGGGACTCCAGCCAGTTGATCTTGCGGACAGCCTCTTCCTTGTTGGTCCAGCCTTCGTTGGCGTCCACCCGGAGCGGCTTCTTGGTGACGCTGCGCACGGCATCGATGGTGGCCTCGTCCGTGGCCAGGCCCACCTTCACCTTCAGGACGGGGAAGGCCTCGGCCTCGCGCACCTTCTGGCGGGTGAGCTCCGGCGTGTCGATGCCGATGGACATGTTGGTGACTGCGGCATCGGCAGGGTCCAGCCCAAAGAGGCGGTAGATGGGCACGCCCATGCGCTTGCCCAGCCAGTCCAGCAGGGCCAGGTCCACGGCTGCCAGGGCTGCGCGCTGGCCCGGCAGGCGGCGGTCCAGATCCTTCAGCAGCTTCTCGTAGCTCCAGGGGTCCGCAGCGGTGATGAGGGGCAGCAGGGCTTCCAGGGCCTTCTGGCCGCCCAGGGCGCTCTGCTGGTAGCGGACGATGCCCGCCCCCTCGCCGTAGCCCGTGATGCCGTCCCGGCGGTACTGGGTGTGCAGGGTGTCCCGGGTGGCGCTGGAGGACATGGTGGTGGTCCAGGTGTGGCGCAGCTCCAGGCGCCGAACCTGGGTGGTGAAGGAGGCCGTGGTGGCCGCAGGTGCGGCCGCAGGGGCTACCTCTCGTCCGGTCAGGGCCAGGCCCGCCGTGGTGGCTGCCAGGGTCTGGAGCAGTTCGCGCCGGTTCACTTGAGCCTCCGCATGGCCACCAGCAGTTTGGACCAGCTGGGGTCATTCAGCTCGGTGATCTGGACGCGGGGGTGAAACTGGGGCGCGTCGTGGATGAAGGTGCCCTTGCCCAGGTAGATGCCGGTGTGGGTGATGCGGGCGGGCTCCTTGCCGAAGAAGAGCAGGTCCCCCGGCTGCAGCAGCTCTCGCTCGGCGACCGGGACGAGGCCGGACCAGGCGGCCTGGATGCGGGAGTCCCGGGGCATGATGATGCCGCGGCTCCGCAGGATGGTCTGGGTGAAGCCGGAGCAGTCAAAGCCGAAAGAAGACGCGCCGCCCCAGGTGTAGGTGACTCCCAGGAAGCGCCGGGCCAAGTCCAGCGATGCCTCCAGGCTCAGGGGCTTCAGGTCTGTACGCACATCGCCGGTCTGGATCCAGACCCGGCGGTCGTCCGGCAGGCGGACTTCGAGCCAGCGCGGGGTGTCCTTGCCGCCGTTGACCCGCTCCAGGCGCACGCCGTAGGGCAGCACCAGGGTGGGGGCGTGGCGGGTGGTGTCGGGCTCCAGGTAGACATTGGCAGCGAGGGCATCCACCGCCACGATCCGGCCGGGTTCGGTGGAAGCGGGGTAGCGCTCGGTGTCCTTCAGGCCCCGGAGGGTGGCCTGTGGCACCCAGCCTAGGTAGGCATCATCGGTCTGCACCTTGACCCAGCCGTCCTTGCGGTCCTGCTCCAGCAGGCGGGCGCCATAGGTGGTCTGGGAGACCACATCGGCGTCCTCTCGGGGGCCGGAGAGCATGTTGATGACGGGCCGGAGGGCCACATGGGCCGGGGGCTCGACAGCCCAGGCGGGCTGACCGGCGATGAAGGCCAGGCAGGCGAGGAGCAGGGCGGGGGCGAAGCGGAAACGCATGGGGGTTCTCCCAGCCCCATTCTCCCGGCCCCGCCGGGATTCCGCTAATCTTTTGCCATGTCGCAGGATCACCCGCAGGCCCGTGAGAGCACCCCAGGCCAGGCCGGGGAAGGCCCTCTGGTCGCACGGGTGGACCTGAGCCAGCTAATCGCCAACATGCACTGTCTGCAGGGCGCGGCCCCTGGCCTGGGGATGCTGGCCGTGGTCAAGGCCGATGCCTATGGCCATGGGGCGATCCCCGTGGCCCGGGCCCTCGTCGCCGCCGGTGCGGAAGGCCTCTGTGTGGCCACGCTGGTAGAGGCCCTGGAGCTGCGGCAGCACGGCCTCCTGGCCCCCATCCTGGTGTTCGGGGACCGGCGTCCCGAGTCCGTCCCCATCGCCGCAGCCCAACGCATCGACCTGGCGGTGGTCTCGGCAGACCACCTGCGGGACCTGCTGCCCTTGGTGGCCCAGCACCCGGTGGGCCTGCACCTCAAGCTCGACACGGGCATGGGCAACACCGGCTTCCAGGTGGCCGAGCTGGGTGCCACCATGGGCGACCTCCAGGCCCTGCGCCCCCACCTCCGCGGCGTCATGAGCCACTTCAGCGATGCGGAGGCCCCGGATGGCAAGTCAGCGGCCCTCCAGCGCCAGACCTTCCAGGCGGGGCTGGCGCGGCTCCGGGAGGCGGGCCTTGCGCCGCCCATGGTGCACCACGCCAACAGCGCCGGCTGCCTGCGGGGCTTCACCCAGGGCGACACCCATGTGCGCTGTGGCATCGGGCTCTATGGCCTGTTGGACATCCCCGCCGCAGCACCTGCAGGCCTGCGGCCGATCCTGGAACTCTCCGCCGAGGTCACCCGGGCCGTGCGCGTCCCCGCTGGTACTGCGGTGGGCTATGGCAGCACCTGGGTGGCGCCCCACCCCGTGACCCTCGCCACCCTGGCCTGTGGCTACGCCGATGGCTTCCCTCGGGCCCTCTCCAACCGCGCCTGGGCGGGCTTCCCAGGCGGTCCCTATCCCCTGGTGGGCACGGTCTCCATGGATGTGGTGGTGGCAGTGCTCCCGGAGGATTCGCCCATCCGGGCCGGGGACCGCATGACCCTCCTGAGTCGCAACCCGCAGGACCCCAACTCCGTCCTGCAGACCGCCCGCCTGCTGGGCACGATTGGCTATGAAGTGACCTGCGCCCTCCACCGGCGCGTCACCCGCCAGTACCTCTGAAGGGACGCACACCCATGTTCACCCGTGCCACCAAGCTTGCCTGCCTGCTCCTGGTGGGGGCCCTCGCCACCTGGGCCCAGGCACCCACGGAGCGCCCCCTGGCGCAGCTCATCGCCGAGGCCCGGACCGCCGTGCCGCCTGTCCAGCCCAAGACCCGGCTGGTACCGAACCTGGTGGATGTCACCACCCTCGACCCCGGCATCAAGCTGGAGATCGGCTACGCCACGGCGGACAACTTCCTCCATGCCCCGGTCTACAACGAGGCCAAGGCCTTCCTCCAGCGGCCGGTGGCCGAGGCCCTGGTGCGGGTCAGCCGCGCCCTGCGGGCCTCCGGTTATGGCCTGCGCATCCACGACGCCTACCGCCCCTGGTGGGTCACCAAGGTGTTCTGGGAGGCCACGGCCGTGGCCAACCGGGAGTTCGTCGCGGATCCCGCCAAGGGCTCGGTCCACAACCGGGGTTGTGCGGTGGACCTGGACCTGGTGCACCTGGCCACGGGGCTGCCCGCCACCATGCCCAGTGGCTACGACGAGATGACCCCGCGCTCCTATGCGGACTACGCCGGCGGTGACCCGGTGGCCCGGCAGCACCGCGACCTGCTCCGTGCCGCCATGGAGGCCGAGGGCTTCAAGGTGCTGAAGGAGGAGTGGTGGCACTACGACCATTTCTCCAGCGTTGACTACCCCATCCTGAACATCCCCTTCGAGGCCATCCGAGACCGCTCTGCGGAGCTGGCCCGCTCTGGGCAGCTGCTGCTGGTCACGACCGCCGGCTGGAATGACGCTCAGGCCCGCCTGCAGCGGTTCGAGCGCAAGAACGGCGCCTTCGTGGCCGTGGGGCCCCCGCAGTCTGTCTGGGTTGGCAAAGGCGGCCTGGCCTGGCGCACCGATGAGGGTGCGCCACCGCCACCGGTGGCCGGCCCCCTCAAGCGCGAGGGGGATGGCCGCGCCCCCGCCGGCATCCTCAGCTTCGGCGACATGTGGGGCTATGCGCCCAGCGCCCCGGCCGGGGTGCGCTTCCCCTACCGCATGTCCACAGACTGCGACCGCTGTGTGGATGACCCGGACCACGCCGACTACAACAAAATCATCCACCTCCCCACCGCCAAGGCCCCCGTGACCTGGCGCTCCGCCGAGTACCTGCGCATGGAGACGGAGCACTACCGGAACCTGCTGGTGATCCACTACAACGATCTGCGGCCCGTGAAGGGCGCGGGCAGCTGCATCTTCCTGCACGTGGCGCCCCCGCCCGGCGGTGGCACCGCGGGCTGCACAGCCCTGCCTGCCGAGGACCTGCTGGACCTGTTGCGCTGGCTGGATCCGGCCCAGAACCCCCTGCTGATCCAGCTGCCCGAGTCGGCTCTGGAACCAGCCCGGGCGGCCTGGAACCTGCCATCCGTCCTGCTGCCTCCCGCCCGCTGAGTCCGACGCGGCCCGCTGGTCATGCCATCCTGTCCCCGTTGAATCCCCTCTTTTGCCAGGAGCCCACCGTGTCCTTCCGCCGCCTCAGCCTTGCCCTGCTGCTCCTCGCTCCCGGCCTCCTGGCCCAGACCGCCCAGCCCACCCTCCACGAGGCCCTGCTGGCTGCCCGAGCGGATCGGGTCGGGACCGCCGGCGCCGAGGCCGCTTTCCGGCGCCTCGCGGATGCTCACGGCACGCCCCTCTACATCTACGACCAAGCCCACATCCAGGGCCAGGCCGCAGCGCTAAAGGCCGCCTTCGCGCCGCGCTTCCCCAAGCTGCGGATCCTGTACGCCCTCAAGGCCAACACCAACCCGGCTGTTATTGGCCTGCTCCGGGCCGAGGGCCTGGGTGCCGAGGTGGTCTCCGTCGGCGAGATCGAGACGGCGCTGCAGGTGGGCTACAAGGGCTCGGAGATCATGTTTACCTCGTCCTCCAAGGGGCCGGCTGAGCTGCGCCGGGCCATCAGCCTGGGCACCGTCCTCAACGTGGACTCCATGGATGAGCTGAGCCAGATCCAGGTCGAAGCCCGCCGCCAGAAGAAGCAGGCCCGCATCAGCTTCCGCATCAACCCCGGGGTGGATCCCCACACCATCCACCAGATCAACACCGGCATCGCCGAGTCCAAGTTCGGCCTGCACCTCCAGGGCGGCATCGCCTTCAAGGCCTACGAGACCGCCAAGGGCATGCCCGAAGTCCGCATCGAGGGGGCCCACTGCCACATCGGCTCCCAGATCACCGAGACCGAAGGCTACCTGCTCACCGCCCGCAAGATGCTGGCCTTCGTCAAGGAGCTGAAGGACAAGCTCGACATCCGTCTGGGCTTCCTGGATCTGGGCGGCGGCCTGGGCATTCCCTACCGCGACGGCCAGGTGGTGATGACCCCCGAGGAGCTGGCTGCGGCCCTGGCACCCGTGTGGAAGGAGGGCGTGGCCGCCGCAGGCTATGAGCCCACCCTCTGGCTGGAGCCCGGCCGCTTCTTCGTGGGCGGGGCAGGGACCCTGCTGGTGCGGGTGAACACCGTGAAGACCACGCCCCTGAAGACCTTCGTCAATGTGGACGCCGGCTTCAACACCCTCATGCGCCCCGCCATGTACCAGGCCTACCACCGAGTGCGGGTCGTCGGCCGCACCGCCGATCCCCTCACGGTGGACATCGCAGGGGACGTCTGTGAGACCGGGGACATCCTGGCGGAAGGTCGCCTGCTGCCCAAGGCCAAGGCGGGCGATCTGGTGGTGATCCTGGATGCGGGTGCCTATGGGTTCTCCATGTCCAGCGAGTACAACGCTCGGCCCCTGGCGGCCGAGGTGCTGGTGAAGGGCGACACCGCCAAGGTCATCCGCCGCCGGGGCCAGTTCAAGGACCTGTTCCGCGCCGCGCCGGCTCCCGCCCCCGCCCGCAAGTAGCCATGGTCCTGCTTCCCTGTCTGCCCTCGCGCCGCCTCTGGGCTGCGGGCCTGGCCCTGCTGCTGGCCTCGGCCTGCCAGGCCCCACGCAACGCCCTGGCGGCCTGGGAGCCCTCGCCCAACTTCAACGCTCGACGGCCGCAGCTGGTGGTCATCCACCACACGGCGGAGAGCACGTTCGAAGGGGCCCTGGCGATCCTCAAGACCCAGAACAGCGGCGGGCCCGTCAGCTCCCACTACCTCATCGGGCGGGACGGGCGACTGGCGCAGCTGGTGTCCGATGACCATCGGGCCTATCACGCCGGGGGTGGCTCCTGGGGACCCTTCCGGGACCTCAACTCCATCTCCATCGGCATCGAGCTGGACAACAACGGCTACGAGCCCTTCGCCCAGCCTCAGATTGATGCGCTGCTGATCCTGCTGGAGGACCTCACCCGCCGCTTCAGCATTCCCCGCACCAATGTGATGGGCCATGCGGATGTGGACCCGGTGCGCAAGCAGGATCCCAACGGCGCCTTCCCCTGGAAGCTGCTGGCGGAGCGGGGCTACGGCCTCTGGCCCGACGAGGTGCTGGTGGACCCTCCCGCCGGCTTCGATCCCTGGCTGGCCCTGAAGGTGATCGGGTACTCGCTCAAAGACCCTGCCGCCACGGTGCGGGCCTTCCACCTGCACTACAAGGGGACTCGGGAGCCCGCCGCCCTGGACGACCAGGACGCCCGGATCCTGTGCAACCTCCAGGCGAAGCAGATGGCCGAAGGACGGCCCCGGTAGGTCTCAGCTGCGGGTCGCCGGGCGCAGTGGTCCCCGGGTCTTGCGCATGAGGGTCTCGGAATGCCCGGCCACCAGGTAGTCCGGGAGGTCGCCGACCACGGCATAGCCCAGCCGCTCGTAGAGGCGCCGGGCACCCGGGTTGAAGGACGACACACAGAGGAACACGTTGGGGTGGTCTCGGAAGATGCGCTCCTCTGCGAAGGCCACCAGGGCCGAGCCGAGGCCCCGGCCGCGGCAGTCCGGCGCCAGGCAGATGGCCTGGAGGTAGCCCACAAAGGGCCCCTGGAAGTTCAGGACCAGGAAGCCCACAAGGCGCTCGCCCAGGGTCGCAATGTAGCGCTCCCGGTGCGGGAACTGGAAGTACCGCAGCGACTCGATCGGGCCTTGGCCGAGGGTCAGCCAGGGCTCCGAGGACGCCATGAGGTCGGCACAGGCCCCGAGGTCGGTGGCGGTGATGAGGGAGCGGATGACGAGGTTATCCATGGGGGGCTCAGCGGGGTTTGAGGCCGACGGCCCGGGCAGTGAGGGTGCCGATCTCGGTGTTCAGGTCGCGCGTGTCCCCCTTGCCATCGGGGTGCAGGCGGGTGGTCAGCAGGATGAAGAAGCTGTCAGTGCTTGGATCAATCCAGAGGGCGGTGCCAGTGAAGCCGGTGTGGCCAAAGGAGCCCAGCGGATAGAGGGTGCCCCGGGGGCGGCTGTAGCGCGAGTCGATGTCCCAGCCCAGTCCCCGGCGATCGGTGACCATGCTGGGGGTCTGCACGGACTGCATCAGGCGCAGGGTCTCTGGCTTCAGGAGGGGCCCGCCATGCAGCATGAACCGGGCGTACTTCGCCAGGTCCGCGGCCGTGGTAAAGAGGCCCGCATGACCTGCCACGCCGCCCATGCGGCGGGAGGTGGGGTCGTGCACCACCCCCCGCAGCATCACCCCCGCGGCGTCCCACTCGGTGGGCGCGATGCGCACCGCCAGGGCTGCGGCAGGCCGGAAGGTGGAGGCAGCCATGCTCAAGGGGCGGAACACCTCCTGGGCGGCGAACTGGTCCAGGGGCTGGCCCGAGACCTTCCGGACGATCTCGCCCAGCAGGATGAAGTTCACGTCGCTGTAGCGGAACAGGGTGCCCGGGGCCGGATCCGGAGCGCAGGCTGTGGCCCGGCGGATCCCCTCCGCCTCGCCCTGCCAGTCGGGATTCGCTTCGTCCTTGGGGAGGCCTGCCGGCAGGCCCGAGGTATGGGTGAGCAGGTGCTTCACCGTGACCGCCGGATGAGCGAAGGTCGGCAGGTAGGTCTGGACCGGTGCCTCGAGGCTGACCTGGCCGCGCTCCACCAGCAGCATCACCGAGGGCAAGGTCGCCACCACCTTGGTGAGGGAGGCCGCATCGAAGACCGTGTCCTGGGTCATGGGCTCCAAGGTCGGCACCAGGGCGCGGTGGCCCTGGGCCCAGTGCACATCCTGACGGCCCAGCCCGCACCAGTAGACCGCCCCTGGGACCGCCTTCCGCTCGATGGCCCGGTCGAGGGCTGCCCGCAGCCCAGCCAGGCCCCTGCCATCGAAGGCCTGGGCCTGGAGCAGCAGGGCAGAGAACAGGAGGAGAAGAACGCGCATGCCTCAGGCTAGCAAGTCCTGGGGGCTTTCCCTAGGCGGGTGAGGCCTAGGTCAGGCTCGCCATGATCTCTGCCAGGACAGCGCGGCTGGGCTTGACGAGGCTCTCGGGGAGGGTGGCCAGGGGCTCGTCCACCAGGTCCAGCAGGTCCGTGAGGGGGGGCTGGCTGGGGTTGATGTAAAGGAGACCCGTGAGGAACTCGCCCTTCTCCATGGACTCGTGGATGGTGCGCATGGCGCCCCAGCGGTCGGTGGGATCGTAGTCCTCGCGGATGGCCTTGATGGCCACCTTGGACCCATCGGGGAAGGTCACCAGCTCGGTCTGGCCCGCGGCGATATCCACGTCTTCCACCTCGGAGTACTGGATGAAGCCCAGGTCGTGGAGGGGGAAGTCATGGTCCTTGACGTGCTTGTAGGAGCGGGTGGAGGCGTCGTGGTTGTTGAAGGTGACGCAGGGGCTGATGATGTCCAGCACCACGGTGCCCCGGTAGGCGAAAGCGGACTTGAGGATGGCGCCCAGCTGCTTGGGGTTGCCCGAGAAGCAGCGGGCCACGAAACCACAGCCCAACTCGATGGCCATGGTGCAGGGATCGATGGGGGGCAGGTCATTGATGGCGCCACTCTTCAGAGAGGAACCCTTGTCGGCGGTGGCGGAGAACTGGCCCTTGGTGAGGCCGTAGACCCCGTTGTCCTCGATGATGTAGATCATGGGGACGTTGCGGCGCACCGCATGGACGAACTGGCCCGTGCCGATGGACATGGAGTCACCGTCGCCGGAGACGCCGATATTGATGAGCTGCTTGTTGGCCAGACAGGCGCCGGTGGCCATGGCGGGCATGCGGCCGTGGACGCTGTTGAAGCCCCAGCCCTGGTTGATGAAGTAGGCAGGGGTCTTGGACGAGCAGCCGATGCCGGAGAACTTGGCGACCTGGTAGCCCTCGATGCCGGACTCGAATGCGGCATTGATGATCTGGGCGGTGATCGCATCATGGCCGCAGCCGGCACAGAGCGTGGACTTGGAGCCCACGTAGTCCTGCTTGGTGAGGCCGAGGCGGTTGGTGGGGGCGGAGGGGGCGGCGGTGGTCATGGTCGGCTCCTCTTACTTCTGCTCGAAGGCGTTGATCTGGTCAACGATGGTGCTGGCGTCGATGGCGTGGCCGTTGTAGTGGAGGACGCTCTTGAACTTGGTGCCGTACTCCGGATAGGCCTCGCGGAAGAGGTTGGCCATCTGGCCGTCGCGGTTCTGCTCCACCACGTAGACCACGCGCTTCTCGGCCACGAAGGCGTCGACCTCGGCGGTGAAGGGCAGGGCCCGCAGGCGCAGGTAGTCAGTTGGGAACCCCGACTCGGCCAGGAGGTCCTGGGCCTCGATGACGGCGGGATCGCTGGAGCCGAAGGCAAGGAGGCCCGTGCTGGAGCCCATGGGGCGGATCACTGGCCCTGGGACGTAGGTCTTGGAGGTCTCGTACTTCCGCTTCAGGCGCTCCATGACCTCGATGTAGTCCTCGGGCTTCTCGGAGTACAGCGCGTAGGCGTTGTGGCCGGAGCCGCGGGTGAAGTAGGCGCCCTTGCCCCCGGCGGTGCCGGGCAGGGTGCGGTAGCAGATGCCATCGCCATCCACATCCTTGTAGCGGCCCCAGTCCTTGAACTCAGCCAGCTGCTGCTGGTTGAGCACCTTGCCGCGATCGTAGGGCTTGTCGGGATAGGCAAAGGGCTTGCTGGACCAGTTCTGCATGCCCAGGTCGAGGTCAGTGACCACGAAGATAGGGGTCTGGAAGCGCTCCGCCAGGTCGAAGGCGTCGTAGGCGAACTGGAAGCACTCCTCCATGTTGCCGGGGTAGAGGTTGATGTGTCGGGTGTCGCCATGGCTGCACTTGGCGCAGAGCTCCACGTCCGACTGCTGGGTGCGGGTGGGCAGGCCGGTGCTGGGGCCCGTGCGGGCCACGTTGAAGAACACGCCAGGGGCTTCCACAAAGTAGCCCAGGCCGATGAACTCGCTCATGAGCGACACGCCGGGGCCGGACGTGGAGGTCATGGAGCGGGCGCCAGCCCAGCCAGCGGACAGCACCACGCCGGCGGAGGCCAGCTCGTCTTCCATCTGCACAATGGCCACGGTGGACTTGCCGGTGACCGGGTCCTTGCGGTGCTCTTCGGCGTACTCGATGAAGGTCTCCACCAGGGTGGACGCCGGGGTGATGGGATACCAGCCCACCACGGTGCAGCCGGCGAAGAGGGCGCCCAGGGCGCAGGCCTCGTTGCCGTCGATGATGATCAGGCCGTCGGTCTTGTTGTCGCGCACCACGCGGACCCCAAGCTGGTCCTCCAGGTGCTCCATGGCCCAGTCGTAGCCGGCGGTGGCGGCGGTTTGGTTCATCTCGATGGCCTTGGCCTTGCCCTTCAGCTGCTTGGCGATGGCCTTGCGGACTTCCTCCATGTCCACGCCCAGCACGCGGGAGGCCACGCCGACGTAGATCATGTTTTTGACCAGCTTGTGCAGCTTGGGCTCCGGACAGGAGGCGGTCACCAGCTTCTGGAAGGGCACGGGGATGCAGTGCAGGTCCTCGCGGAGGCGGTCCAGCTGCAGCGGCTCGTCGTAGATGACCAGGGCGCCGGGGTCGGCGGAGGCGATGTCGTCCTTGGCCGTCTCCGCGTTCATGAGGATGAGCAGCTCGTTGCTGGCCTTGCGAGCCACGTAGCCCTTGGCACTGGCCCGGATGGTGAACCAGGTGGGAAGCCCGGCGATGTTCGAGGGAAACAGGTTCTTCCCGCTCACGAACACACCCATCTGGAAGATCGCCCTTAGCAAAACCATGTTGGCGGTCTGGGAACCCGATCCGTTGACCGTGGCCACCTGGATCGAAAAATCGTTGATGCGGGTTTTCGCTCCCTGGGCCTGAGGAGAGGCGACCGGAGTGGCATTCATGGGATTCCTTTCGTGGGTGTGGGACCGGGGCAAAAAAGATGATAGCGAGGGCGTAAATAATTGATCTAACTTACTGTGGGTCAGTATGGCAGACCCTGAGACGGAGTTTCAACATTCATTCCAGAGGGAGCCAGAAAGGGAATCTGAAATAAAGCGAAAAAAAAGGGATTGACGGACCCTGCTCCCGCACCTACTTTCAAGGGCATGACAGCCAGCGATCTCACCAAACGTCAGCAAGCCGTGCTCCGGTTCACTCAGGCCTTCCTCCAGGACCAGGGGCGCAGCCCCACCCTGACCGAAATCGCCAAGGGCGTGGGCTCCAGCGCCGTCTCCACCATCCACAAGCATGTCCAGCACCTCGTGGACAAGGGCTTCCTCCACCGCAGCCACGGGAAGGGCAACAACCTGGTATTGGCTGAGGGTAACGAGGCTGCGCCCCATGGGGCTGACCAGGGTGGGCGCTCCGAGCCCCTCTCCCTGGTGCGCAACTATCCCTACTGCGGCGAGGTGGCGGCCGGCTCTCCCATTCTGCCGGAGACTCGGGCCCTGCCCGTGGAGGTGCCCAACAGCATCCACCGCCAGAAGGAGGAGCTCTTTGTGCTGCGGGTGAAGGGCGACTCCATGGTGGATGACGCCATCCTTGACGGCGACCTCGTGGTGCTCCAGCGCAAGGGCGAATACCGGAATGGCGACCGGGTTGTGGCCCTTCTGGACCGCGAGGAGGTCACCCTCAAGGAGTTCCGGCGCGACGCCAAGGGCGTCTGGCTCATTCCCCACAATCCAGCCCTCAAGCCACGCTGCTACCCCCCGGAATTTGTAGAGATCCAGGGCGTCCTCGTCGGAGTGATGCGCAGCTGCTGACGCCGCAGAGGCTTGCCATGAGGGATCGCTAGGGCCGTGGCCCAATCGGCGCCCGAGTCGCTGTTTTCCTCAGAACCTCACAGACCCAGGTAGCGCTGTCTTGGCTGTTTCCTGGAAGACACTGCCGGAAGGGATCAGTTTTGAGCCGCAAGTGACCCGTCGGCGGACGATCACTTCGTGGCAGCACCGACAAGGCACTCTCCCGGCACCTCGAACCCACCAGGCGATTCAAAACGGCGCATTGAGCTTTCCACCTCGTTCCACACCGACT
>SESD01000401.1_pt1 | contig 26970 bp, 23 predicted proteins | sample 3171411 | NCBI WGS metagenome assembly SESD01 (sample SAMN06051880, study PRJNA518727) | freshwater metagenome | biome: subpolar coniferous forest; feature: holomictic lake; material: water; isolation source: holomictic Lake 442, 16.5 m depth | place: Canada: near Kenora, Ontario | collected...
CTGGTTTGAGGCATTTGCGACAGATTCAACGTCGTTATTCCAGAAGCCAACGCTGAAGAGCAGGTGTGACTAGGTAGTGGAGAATTAGCCGCCATAGCTGTACCTGAGGTGGTCGATGTACAGTCAACATTACTGGTAAGGTCGGCGTCTGTAACGGTCGTACCTGCATTGCCGGTAAAAGTCGATGCAACTGAAACCGTATCCGAAACGGCTGTTCCTGACGCTGCTTGTCCTTTGAAAATAAACGTCACATTTCCTACAGTACCCAAGGAGAATTTCTCGGCACTTAAGGATCCTGCTCCGCTCACTGCAGGACAGCTTGAACCGCTGCTTGGAACGCAAGACCAAAGCGGATTTGTCAAACCATTAATGTTTGCGGTAATACTGGCATTGGTCGCGGTAGTTGAACCCAAGTTGGTGATGGTCACCAGAAAAGTTCCAACTCCACCAGACTCTGAGTACACATTCTGGGTAATGGCTAAATCCGGCAAACCCTCAGTTATATAAGCGTCTTGGACCTCATGATAATTATTAGCACCACCAGTGGATCCGGAGAAACCGAACAGCACAGTAGGTGGCAGGGGTTTCCAGACATCGCCAGAACTAGTAGGGAGCGAGAAAAAATCACCTTTATAAATACCGCTACTACCGTTATTGTAAGGGGCAGTGCTATCTGAAGGCGGATTCACTGTTAAATAGGGAGATCCTGAATTATTGGCACTTGAAGTGTTTGTCAGCGGGAAGGCAATACCGGGATACGATGCGCTAAGTAGCTGGGTGTATGTTGTTGGTGCAGTCTCGGTCGCCCAAGATGTCGAAGCAGTGTAAGTTGAAGAGCTTCCTACCGTCGTGGGTGAAATATTGACTTTAACAGAGCGAAAAAAAGTGCTCGGACAAGGACGACCACTAGGATTGGCCGAAGTAATACCATTAAGTGTGCAAGTAGTTGTTGAACTTGAACCATTGTACCAAGTGGTTACCGCAGTATTTTGCGAAGTATCCGCTAGCCAGTTATAGCCATTCTGTCCATTACCTGGTCCGCGTACGGCCACTGTACCCCAGGATTTTCCACTATAAGACGTTCCATAACGGTTAGCAGAAGTAGCCATATTGGTCCTGCCATTTTGGCCAAAATTTGTACAGCGGTCATTGTTATTGGCGAAATTTCCGTAATCGTCTATTCCCACTCCTAGCACCGCGTTACTTAAACCAGGCGCTGATGTCCCGTTACTTAGAGTATCAAGATAAAACTTCGTGCTCGATAACCCGTAGACATAATTGGATGTACTAGAACTGGAGGAGCCGCCATAATTGTTTTGATTACAGTAGCCTAGCCCCCCGCCGAAAGCTCCCTGTACGAAGTTAGATGGTGTTGTTGAACCATCAAACAGAAAAAAACCGATGCCATCAGCACCAGACCCTCCCCAAGCGGTATAACTAAATTGTGCCTGTATACCAAGTTTTGTGACGTTAACCGGCAGTGTGTAATAGGCACTTCCAGACTCGTTGCCTCCAGTATCTGTAAGCCGAAGCCAACCTGATCCGGCAACGTCAATCCCTTGAGCAGCGGTTAGTGGCACGGTATTTTGTAGGCTATTATTGACATATTCATGCATAATCCAGCCCGGTGCACCAGCATTTCTAAAACATTGAGTCACCGGAGTAAATCCGTTTCCTGTTGCACAGACCTGACCTGAGACAAACAGCGTCAATAAGCCAATACGCTGAATTTTGTTGGTAGTGATTTTATACATGATTGGACTCAGTTGATCTTGTTTAGTTTACCTGCACCATAATCACTGGTGAGCCTCTTTAAAATTTAAATATACTTTGAATTACAGCAATAGATGTACCATCACCACCGTAACCATATGCGGTTATTTTGTACATTGATGTAGTAATGGGTGTCGTTACCGGATATGTCATAGGTGTCCCAGCAATAGGTGGCGGAAGATATTGTATGTAAAACATGGGTATAGCATAATAGCTTCCGACCCCACCTGTGGTTGATATGCTCATATTATTCGGTGTATAACTGACGCCAGCCGACCATGGCAGCGTGGTTGGATTTGCCAAGGCATTACTGCATACAACCGGTGTTGTGGTAATAGCCGCACAATTTACGCCAGTGTTGGCACCATTACCCTGATTAAGCCACCATTCCGCATAATTCAAGGCGGCTTCTGCCGACTCATAAGCTCTGGTTTTCTCTCGGTGATTTCCAGCAACCAATTCTTGTAAACCTGTATTTTTGCCCATTGATACCGTCAGTATCGATAACAACATCAGCATAAGCAAGGTAGCAACCAGAATAAATCCTTGCGCTTCCTTTGATCGAAGTGGAAGTAGACTATTACAATTCATAACTGTCCCATTATGCCGATTACCTTGGTAAATGCCAGAGTGGCCGGCTGGCCCGCTTGACTAGCCATCGGATTGACAAAATTTAGAGTTACCCTGACACTCATAACTTTGCTCCAGTTGGTGACATTGGCTGCCGTTACATATTGCGTTGCAGAACCGGTTGCCCCTGGATCAACCCCATATAAAAAGGCCATACTCGAAACCCCACTCACCAAAGTTTGCGAGGCCGCACTATTAATCGAACATTGCAGATTGTTGTTAGTGTCCATACTAAAGCTACTGCTGACGAGACTGGCTGAGACTGCACCCGTGCAATTCATCGCCCCTATTGAACTTACGGCGATACTGCCAGAGCTATTGACGGTTCCACCAAATACAGATTGCCCACCCGCAAAAGTAAATGCCATAGGTGTAGTGATTGCTTGCCCCGTAATTTGAGCTTGCGACAGAGGATTGTAATAACCAGCTGACTGGACGACATTGCCAATAATATTCATCGCCATGATTTCATTATTTAACAATGTTGCCAATTGACCCTGTGTTTTGAAAGTCGCCCTGTTAGATAAAAAAATGACCGCTATTCCGGTCAACAAAAACAAGCCTATACCTAATGAAATTATCAACTCTATCAGGCTAAATCCACTCTGGAAGACCTGTCTTTTGAAAGTACTGTTACATTTATTCATGGTTGTACCACCAAGGTATAGTTCTGAGTCTCTGAGGTACCGGTTTGATTAAGTATCAACTTATTTTCCAACCACGAGACAGTAATAACGCATGACACTCCGGAGGTAGATGTCGCTGCGGAACAAGCGACATTACCGGTACCCGATGGCAATAAATTAGCCACCAATGTTCCCCATTGCTTAAGATCGTAACCTGCCATTTGACTCGCCGAACAGGTGTTGGCTATACAGTCTGTAGTTTGACTATTTAGTGTCGAATTTCCAAGTGTGGTACCGGATATACTAAAACTGGTAATAGACATATTCCAATACCCGACATTAGCATGCATCATGGATGCAAGCGCATCTGCCTCAATAGCGGCCAAACTCCGGTTACGGGCAATAGCCGTATTATTAATCGCCAATGCCTGCATCCCGGCGTTGCCGAGTAATCCTATAGAAATCACGATTAACGATACCAATACCTCGACCAAACTAAAACCGCTTTGCAATGATAACTCAGCTTTTAGGGACATAATGAATTCCCTCCCGCTACCGTCTGCATACTGCCGACAGCAGATATACAAACAGTCTGTGAAGTAACAGAACCGCTACCTGGAGCGACTGTTACAGAACCTTTGACCGTGGGTGGACCACAACTATTGGCAGCAGCATTATAATTAATGGTAGGAAAACCAAAATTATTGAAACACCATTGATAAACAGCAGTAGAACTGGTGCTGCTAAGCGTGTCTGTAGTTGTCAAGGGTGATTGGATTCGTAATACACTAGCAGCTGCAATAACCCCGGTTGTATTTCCGGTATAGGTAATCCAGCCATTCTTCCAGTTCGTTGTTCCGTTGCATGCATAGGAACCAACTGTACCGCTCGTATTGGCAGCGCAAACACTTACTGGATAACCCTGTTTAATAGACTGACTGCGTGCATATTGAAGATCACCCAACAATGCTGTACTTTCCGCTGAAATATTGCTGGAGGTAATAAAGCTGGTGTAAGAAGGAATACCAATGGCCATGAGGATGGCGGCAATACTTAAAACCACCATTAACTCTACTAAAGTGAATCCGCCCTGGATTCGAGTCTTAACCCATCTTCGTCGTTTTTCACCCTCCTGGCAGAGTACAGGCATTACACTTTTCACAATTATTTCCTTTTGAGATGAATATTATTAGCCTGGCTATTAATTGCTCTTTAGACTAATTAGCTTTTAAAATAATAAAGAGACATCCTTAAGAATATTGAGGTGATATTAGGTTCACTTGCTATGCGTGTCAATAATAACTACGTAGTTGAACGTAAGTACTGAGTAAAACTGGACACAACACATTCCATGAAATTAAAAATAATCTTCCATTAGAAAATTTAATTTATCAAAGACCTGTCTGCGCTATGGAAAAACTTTAAGGTAGTATTGATGTGATGAAATGGACTTAAAGAGTCTGATATTATCAATCCATTCAGTAAAGTCGGTAGCACGGATTAAAAAAACAACCAAATTCCCTCTATTGCGCTTTGTACTGTTTGCGCCCTGATTTGCCGACGGTTCCCAGAAAACTGTTTTCTAACGACTTTAACAGCACCCTTTTTATCAGCCCAGGCAATAAATACGGTGCCAACCGGTTTTTCTGGTGTTCCACCCTCTGGCCCGGCTATACCGGTTACGGCGACCGCCACATCAGCATTGCTGTGCGACAAAACTCCCGCCGCCATTTCTGCCGCCGTCTCTGCACTGACTGCACCGTAAGTATCTAATGTGTGCGGATTGACATTCAACATTTGTACTTTGGCTGAATTGCTATAAGTAACAAAACCTCTGTCAAACCAGGCCGAACTGCCTGGCACTTCAGTTATCACTTGAGAAATCCAGCCACCGGTGCAGGATTCTGCTGTGGCAATTGTTTTATTGTTGGCTTTTAAATAACGCCCCAGTTGCTCGGCCAACTTAAATAATTCAGACTCCATGATGTGACCTCGTGCGACTTCGGATAAAATAGACACATGAGTATAAAACAAAAAACCACCGACCAGCACACTCCCATGATGCAACAATTTTTGCGCATTAAGGCAGATCATCCCAACACCTTTTTGTTTTACCGCATGGGTGACTTTTACGAACTATTTTTCGATGACGCAAAAAAGGCCTCGCAACTGCTAAATATTACTTTGACCAGTCGTGGCCAGTCTGGCGGACTGCCAATACCAATGGCCGGCATTCCTTATCATGCGGCTGAAGGCTATCTTGCAAAATTATTAAGACATGGCGAATCGGTGGCATTGTGCGAACAAATCGGCGATCCGGCAACATCCAAAGGTCCTGTCGAACGTAAAGTGGTGCGCATCGTAACACCAGGTACAGTCACTGATGAAGCGTTGCTGGAAGATAAGAAAGATAATTTATTGGTCGCCCTGTGTTCGTTCCCAAGCTCAGCAGTGGAAACCAAATACGGCATCGCCAGCCTTGATTTAACCAGTGGTCGCTTTGTTTTACAACAGGTTGATTCGGAAGCGCAATTATTAAGTGAAATAGGCCGTCTAAATCCTGCCGAACTATTGTTTAGTGAAGACTGGCCGGTGCTTTCAAGTTTAAAGCAGCGTAGCGGCTTGGTCAGAAGACCACCTTGGCATTTTGAGGCGGAAAGCGCGCGACAACTGGTTTTAAAACAGTTTAACACCCATGATTTAAAAGGCTACGGCTGCGAAGACCTGCCCATTGCTATCGCGGCTGCCGGTGGTTTACTGCAATATGTTAAAGACACCCAGCAAAGCGCCCTACCCCATATTCAGGGTATCCGCACAGAAAGTAGCGATGACAGCATCCTGCTGGATGCCTCCAGCCGTCGTAATCTTGAGCTGGATTATCACCCGTCAGGGCAACTGCAATATACGCTGTTTGGTGTGTTGGATAAAACGTCAACGGCAATGGGCAGTCGTTGCTTAAGACGTTGGATTAATCGGCCATTACGCGATCACAAAATACTTAACAACCGCTATGCTTGTATCGATACTCTGCTTAATGTGCTGTTGTATCGCGACATCCAAACCCAGCTTCGGCAAGTGGGTGATATCGAACGGATCAGTTCCCGCATCGCTTTAAAATCGGCACGTCCTCGCGATTTACTGGTATTGCGCAACACACTTGAGATCTTACCGAGCCTGCAAAGTACATTGACTGGCGGTGATAATCCACAACTGGCCCAGTTATGCGAGCAGATTGGCGAACATCCCGAAATGTTTTCGCTTTTGCAATCCGCAATTATCGACAATCCGCCGGTGCTTATCCGGGACGGTGGCGTAATCGCGCCCGGCTATCATCAGGAGCTGGATGATTTACGTAACTTAAGTCAGAACGCTGACCAGTTCCTGATTGATATGGAAAACCGCGAAAAAGCGGCGACCGGCATCAGCACGCTAAAGGTCAATTACAACCGCGTGCATGGTTACTATATTGAAATATCCAATCTGCATTCGGAAAAAGTCCCGGCCCATTACCTCCGCAAACAAACATTAAAAGGAGCCGAACGTTATATTACCGAAGAATTAAAGGCGTTTGAAGATAAGGTGCTTAGCGCCAAGGAAAAATCATTATCTTTTGAAAAAACTTTGTATGAAGAACTGCTAAACATCATCGCCGCTTCGTTAATCCGATTGCAACAGTGCGCTGCCGCACTGGCTGAACTTGATGTACTGGTCAACTTTGCCGAACGCGCCGAGACTTTAAATTTATCCCAACCGACGCTACTTGATAAGCCTGGTATCAACATTGAAGCTGGCCGACATTTAGTTGTCGAACAGGTTTCCGAAATTCCGTTTGTGCCCAATGATTTATCATTTTCCAGTCAACGAAGAATGCTAGTAATTACCGGTCCAAACATGGGAGGTAAATCAACTTACATGCGCCAAGCCGCTCTGATTGTTTTAATTGCCCATATCGGCTGTTATGTTCCCGCAAAATCCTTAACTTGCGGGCCCATCGATAAAGTTTTTACCCGTATTGGCGCATCCGATGATTTATCCAGTGGTCGCTCTACGTTTATGGTTGAAATGTCCGAAACAGCCAACATCCTGCATAACGCCACCTCAAAGAGCCTGATTTTAATGGATGAAATCGGTCGCGGAACCAGTACCTTTGACGGCTTGTCTTTAGCTTACGCTTGCGCGGACCATCTGGCTAAAGAAACCAAGGCGTTTACCTTATTTGCTACGCATTATTTTGAATTAACCACCTTACCCGACGAACAAAAAACCATCCATAACGTACATTTGGATGCGATGGAACATGGCGACAAAATTATTTTCTTGCATGCGGTTAAAGACGGTCCTGCGAGTCAAAGCTATGGCTTGCAAGTTGCCTCCCTTGCAGGTGTCCCGCGCTCGGTCATTGAAAAGGCAAAAACCAAATTGCGGCATTTGGAAGATCACGCCTATACAGAACAACAGGCCATATCCGGTGTAAATCAACTGGATTTGTTTTCCGGAATGGAATGTCATCCTGCCGTAGGTCTTCTTGAAGATATGAATCCGGATGAACTCAGCCCAAGACAAGCGTTGGATTTACTTTATCGGCTTAAGAAAATGGTTTGAATCTGAGTAAAATAATTAATACCATCTTTAAAAAAATTAGTTTTAATCAGATCAAAATTAAAACTAATTCACCTCAATAATAACCACTTCCTTTACTCCGGCTTTAAATAGGACTAAAATAGTCCTGAATTAATTGGAGCACTGTCTTATGTTACGGTTAAGTAAATTAACTGATTACGCAACAGTCATTTTAAGTTTTATGGCTAAAAATAAAATTGAAGTTCATGCCGCTATGGAAATAGCTTCTGTGACAGGTATCGCTTTGCCAACAGTCAGTAAAATTCTTAAATTACTGGTTAATGCTGAGGTGGTAATTTCCACACGTGGCGCCAAAGGTGGTTATGTTTTATCAAAACCACCTGAACAAATCAGCGTGGCAACCATTATCAGTGCGTTGGAAGGACCGATTGCGCTGACTGAGTGTAGCATTTCCCAGCAGGGTTGCGAGCAAGCTTCAGGTTGTGATATTCGTGGAAACTGGAGCTTGATTAATAAGACCATTCATAACGCATTAGAGTCGGTAACGTTGGCCGACTTAGTCAGACCTGCTGTGCCGGAAGAAGTCTTAATCCCGGTCGCCAGTTTATATAGATAGGTAAAAATGCTCCTGCGTTTTTTACCTTCATTACATCCCTGTAATTCGCAGAAAATGGTTCCTGCATTTTCTGCATACCAAATATCCTTGTAATTAAGAGAGCTTTAATGTCAGCAAGCGCACAAGAAATTAACAATCTGATCAGCCAGGACTACAAACAAGGTTTTGTGACTGAACTGGAAACCGATACTTTCCCTCCGGGATTGGATGAAGCGGTTATTCATCGATTGTCTAAGGTTAAGAATGAACCCGAGTTTATGCTGGAATATCGGCTCAAAGCTTTTCGTCATTGGCAAACCATGAAATCACCTGAATGGGCTTTTGTTAACTTTGAGCCTATCGATTACCAAGCGATCAGTTATTACTCAGCGCCTAAACGTAAAGAAGACGGTCCCAAAAGTTTGGACGAGATTGATCCGCAAATCCTGGAAGCCTATAAAAAATTGGGCATTCCTTTGGACGAACAGGAACGCTTGGCCGGTGTGGCGGTCGATGCGGTTTTTGATAGCGTGTCGGTTGCAACAACCTTTAAAGGCAAGCTTAAAGACGCTGGCGTTATTTTTTGTCCGATTTCAGAAGCCTTGCGGGAACACCCGGACTTAATTAAACAATATTTGGGTTCAGTTGTACCACACACGGACAATTATTTTGCTGCTTTAAATGCTGCTGTATTTACCGATGGTTCGTTTGTCTATATTCCCAAAGGCGTAAGGTGCCCGATGGAATTATCGACTTATTTCAGAATCAATGCGGCAAATACGGGGCAGTTTGAACGCACCTTGATTATTGCCGATGAAGGCAGCCATGTCAGTTATCTGGAAGGTTGCACAGCGCCGATGCGTGATGAAAACCAGTTACATGCAGCGGTGGTTGAACTAGTCGCAATGAAAGATGCTGTTATCAAATACTCTACTGTGCAAAACTGGTATCCCGGTGACAAAAACGGCTTGGGTGGCATTTACAATTTTGTTACCAAACGTGCCGATTGTCGCGGCGAGAATTCCAAAGTGTCCTGGACGCAAGTGGAAACTGGTTCGGCAATTACCTGGAAATATCCAAGTTGTGTTTTAACCGGCGATAATTCTACCGGTGAGTTTTATTCAGTGGCATTGACCAATAATTACCAGCAAGCTGATACCGGTACCAAGATGATCCATATCGGTAAAAATACCAGCAGCACCATTATCTCCAAAGGTATTTCAGCAGGGCGCGCCCAGAATACTTATCGAGGTTTGGTCAAAGTATTAAAAAGCGCTGAAAATGCCCGCAACTATACCCAGTGCGACTCTTTGCTGGTCGGTGATAAATGTGGTGCGCATACATTCCCGTATATTGAGGTCAAGCAACCTTCTGCACAGGTCGAGCATGAAGCGACCACCTCCAAAATCAGCGAAGATCAATTATTTTTTTGCCAGCAACGCGGACTTTCGGCCGAAGACGCGGTGTCGATGATCGTCAATGGTTTCTGTAAAGAAGTGTTCAGAGAATTACCGATGGAGTTTGCTGTTGAAGCGCAGGCGTTGTTGGGACTCAGTCTGGAAGGCTCAGTTGGCTAAATCGCCAATTTAATTGCTGCAATTTTGAATGGTTCATTCCGGTCGGAATAGCTAATAATAGTTTTGAAAAATATACTCAGGTAAAAAAATGCTCCAGATAAAAGATCTTCATGTCAGCGTTGGCGACAAAGCCATTCTTAAAGGCATCAACCTTGAGATTAAACCCGGCGAAATCCACGCCATCATGGGGCCAAACGGTTCGGGTAAAAGCACTTTGTCTCACATCTTGTCTGGCAAAAGCGGTTATACGGTAACCGGTGGATCGGTTACTTATCAAGGTAAAGATTTGCTGGACATGGCACCAGAAATCAGAGCTCGTGAGGGCGTTTTCTTGGCGTTTCAATATCCGGTGGAAATCCCCGGCGTCAGCAATATTTATTTGTTGAAAGCGGCGCTTAACTCTATACGCAAACATCAGGGGCAATCTGAAGTGGATGCGATGGATTTTTTAACGCTGGTTAAAGATAAAGTGCGCTTACTGGAAATGGATGAAAAATTTCTTTACCGTGCGGTCAATGAAGGTTTTTCAGGTGGCGAAAAGAAACGTAATGAAATCCTGCAAATGGCCATTTTGGAACCCAAGCTTTGCATTATGGATGAAACCGATTCCGGTCTAGATATAGATGCGTTAAAAATTGTCTCGGAAGGCGTTAATTCCTTGCGTTCAGCTGATCGTTCGTTTGTGATGGTGACGCATTACCAGCGCTTGCTGGACTATATCAAACCTGATTTTGTCCACGTTTTGGCACACGGCCAAATTGTTAAATCTGGCGGCGCGGAACTCGCTTTGGAGCTGGAAGAAAAAGGTTACAGTTGGGTTGAAGTTGACCAGGCGGCGGCATAAATGACTACGGCAACAGCAAGCCGTTACGCGGCTGAATATCAAACGATTGCTTCAAGCTTACCCGGCCAATCTCTGCCCTGGTTGCAACAGTTAAGACGCGAAGCTTTGGAACAGTTTTCAGCGCAGGGTTTTCCCTCACCACGCGAAGAGGAATGGCGTTACACCAATGTTTCCGCTATTGAAAAGAAACTGTTCACACCGTCCTTGACTTTAACTGCCGGTTATATAGATGCCGAATGGGTAAAAATACATCAGTTGGATGAGGCTTGGTCGGTCGTTTTAGTCAATGGTCATTTTTCAGCCGAATTGTCCGTTTTAACTGATTTGCCCGAAGCTGTTTTAGTGATGAGTATGGCTGAGGCACTAGCATCGCATTCAGATAAAGTCGAAAATTATTTAGGGAAAGCTGCTCCTCACAAAGAGCATGGTTTTATAGCTTTTAATGCCGCTTGGTTTAGCGATGGTTTGTTTGTACACGTGCCAGCTAAGCTGGTTTTAGATAGACCGATACAGTTACTGAATCTTGTGTCTGATAGTGACGCAATAGCCACGACTCGCAATATCATTATTGCCGAAGAAATGGCTGAAATTAAAGTCATTGAGATGTTTATTGGTACAGATTGCGCTTATCTAACTACCGCAGTCACTGAGGTTTTTGTCGAAAAAAACGCCAATGTAACGCTGCATAAAATGCAAAGCGAATCTGATAAAGCCTATCATTTTGGTGGTTGCTATATTAAACAAGCCAGAGACTCCCGCTTTACTCATCACAACTTCGCCTTTGGCGGCTTGCTGGCTCGCTGTGATATTCACGTTGATTTGGATCATGCCTCAGAATGTGAATTGAATGGTTTGTACTTGGGTGCCAAGCGCCAGCATATCGATAACCATACCCGTATCACTCACTTGAAACCTCATGGAATCAGTCGCGAGCTTTATAAAGGTGTGCTTGATGACAGAGCCAGAGGCGTATTTCAGGGACGGGTGATTGTTGCTGAAGACGCCCAAAAGACCGATTCGCAAATGAATAATCGCAATTTGCTGTTATCAAACGATGCCGAAGCAGATACCAAACCTCAGTTGGAAATTTATGCCGATGACGTAAAATGCGCTCATGGTGTGACGGTTGGGCAACTGGATGAAAAATCGATTTTCTATTTGCAATCTCGTTGCGTTAATGAAGAAACCGCTCGTAATATGCTGACCTTTGCCTTTGCCAATGAAATGGTCGATAAGATCAACATTAAAAGTTTTCACGATAAGGTTTTAGAGCAAGTTTTGCTTCGTTTCCCACAAGAAGGCGTAAACAAAGAATGGCTATAAAATATCTGAGATATTGATAGTAATGCCGTTCAAGTGAGATAAAGTGATGCTATCGCCGACGCGCAACGTGGTTTTCTCACCAAAACAATCATCGTGTGGTTGGCGGTAAACTTCAAGACAACAATCTTTGAGGTTCATCAGCCAATATTCAGGGATGTTATGACGCGCATATAACCGAAGCTTTTCATTTTGGTCAAAACAGAGCGAACTATCAGCGACCTCGATGAGCAGCAAAACATCATCGGCATTAGGATGACGACTACTATAAAAATCATCGTTTGGTTTTAAGAGCATAAAGTCAGGTTCAGGCTCTGATAGATCACTGAGACGAAGCGGATCTTTGATGCTGAGTATGGCTTTACCAAAAGTCAAAGTTGATAATAAGTTGTTTAAACGTTTTATATGTCCTGCATGATTAGACCCAATAGGTGCCATTTCCAATATTTCTCCTTCGATGAGTTCAAGGCGACTGCCGGGAGGAAAAATATTGGCTTCACCCAATTTTTGCCATTCGGTAATATCGGTCAGATGTTTGCGCACACTGGTTGTTGTTATAGTCATTTTCTTATTAAGCATCAGATATGAAATATGTAGCGTCTGAACAATCAATGTTATTGAAAAATTATACTTTTGCCGAGTCAGTTCAAGTCTGTCCTGCGGCATATACAACCCCTGGCGATATAAATATGACAAACTTTCCCGTAGAAAAAATTCGCGCTGATTTTCCCATCCTGGCAGAAAAAATTCGTAACAAACCTTTGGTTTATCTGGATAATGCGGCGACTTGCCAAAAACCACAAGCGGTCATTGACAGCATCGTACATTTATACAGCCATGATTATGCCAATGTACATCGTGGCGTGCATACTTTAAGCGTGCGTTCCACAGATAAGTTTGAATCGGCGCGTAGCAAAGTTAAAGACTTTATCAATGCAGCCAGTGAAAAAGAAATTATCTTTGTAAAAGGTGCGACAGAAGCCATCAACCTGGTCGCGCAGACTTTTGGCAAAGCCAATATCAAAGCCGGTGACGAGATTTTGATCACGGCGATGGAGCATCATTCCAATATTGTGCCCTGGCAAATGTTGTGCGAACAAACTGGGGCTATCTTAAAAGTTGCGCCGATCAATCTTCAGGGCGAATTGATTTACGCTGAATTTGAAAAACTGCTCACCGATAAAACCCGTTTGGTTTCCGTTGTGCATATGTCCAACGCTTTGGGCACGATTAATCCGGTAGAAAAAATCATCGCCGCCGCTCATCACAAAGGTATTCCGGTCTTGCTGGATGGTGCGCAGGCTATTCCGCACATGGTGGTGGATGTGCAAAATCTGGATTGCGATTTTTATGTGTTCTCCGCTCATAAACTTTATGCGCCGGCTGGCGTAGGCGTGCTTTATGGAAAGCAGGCTTTGCTGGAAGCCATGCCTCCGTATCAGGGCGGCGGCGATATGATCCGTAAAGTCACTTTTGAAGCCACCGAATATAATGGACTGCCCTATAAATTTGAAGCTGGAACACCCAGTATCGCTGATGTCGTTGGCTTGGGTGCCGCGATCGATTATATCAACGAAATAGGCATGGTAAATATTTCCGCTTACGAAGCCAAACTGCTCGACTACGCGACAGAAAAAGCCAAAAAAATTAAAGGATTAAGAATTATTGGTGAGGCAGAACACAAAGGCGCGATTTTATCCTTTGTGCTGGATAAAATTCATCCGCATGATATTGGTACCATGCTGGATAGCCTGGGAATTGCGATTCGTGCGGGCCATCATTGCGCAATGCCGGTCATGGATTTTTTTGCAGTCCCCGCGACCGCAAGGGCCTCATTTGCAATGTATAATACCAAAGAAGAAATTGATGTTTTAATGAACGGTATAGAATCTTTGATTGAGGTATTTGGCTAATGTTTGATGATTTACGCGATCTCTACCAAGAGGTCATTTTTGACCATAATCGTAATCCGCGCAATTTTCGGGTAATGGAGAATGCTGACCGAAAAGTGGAAGGTTTTAATCCTCTGTGCGGTGACCGGCTGACCTTATACTTGCAAATGGACGGCGATTTAATTACTGACGCCTGCTTTCAAGGGTCGGGTTGCGCTATTTCGACCGCTTCAGTTTCGTTAATGACCGAAATAGTCAAGGGCAAAACTGAACAGGAAGCCAATGAGTTGTTCAAACAGTTCCATGAAATGACTACTGGAAAAGATGAACAAATCAATCTTGCAGCGGTCGGCAAGCTGGCAGTATTGGCTGGCGTGCGTGAATATCCGGCGCGGGTTAAATGTGCGACCCTGGCTTGGCATACACTGGATGCGGCCCTGAAAAACGAACAGCAATCCATTTCAACCGAGTAAATGCTCATTAAGAATAATGCTGGTTCGGTTAGCTTTAGCGTAACCCAATACATTGATGCCGTCGCATCAATTTTCTGTCGATTCTCGACACTCCCAACATACTTGGTAGTAGTAAATGTTGGGTTACGCTGAAGCCAACCCAACCGCGAGTGATTACGCCGGGAAGTTGGCCGTACTTTACCAGGCACAGGGCGACATTCTGTTGTTTCAGCAACTTGCGGAAAGATTAGGCGTGCCCTTTTATCAAGCCTTTAATATCGACTCCCAGGAACAGTTTTTCTTAAGTTGGCGCGAAAACTGTTTAAAATTGCTCGACAGAGAATTACTTAAAAAAGGCGGTTTGACCGTTGAAATAGAACCACGCAATGGCGAACAGCGCTCCTGGCCAGCGCCAAAAGATGGCGCTTTGGCTCAGGCGTTGGGGAGAAGAACCCGAACTGTTGTTGATGCCACAACCGGTTGGGGTCAGGATAGTCTGCACATCTTTCGCATGGGTTATGAACTAACCTGCATCGAACGCTCTCCGGTTATGGCGGAATTACTGTCAGACGGTTTTACCCGATTGGCGCAACTGGATTGGATGCAACGACTCAATCTTAAACCACCACAGTTACTTCAGGGCAATGCCATAGATTTACTGGCCAATTTAGAACCCCGGCCCGATTGCATTTACCTTGATCCCATGTTTCCGCCCAAACGCAAAAAATCAGCATTGCCCAAAAAATCAATGATGGTATTGCGCGATTTGCTTGGCGATGATCAGGATAAAGAACTGCTTTTTGAGGCTGCTTTTGCCGTTGCCGGAAAACGCGTCGTGGTAAAAAGTCCTGATTATGCGGAACCTTTAGGGGGGAAACCTAGCCAAAGCTTTCAAGGTAAATTGTTGCGATATGATGTTTATTTGGTTTAGATTCAAAAGTAAAAGTGAAACATAAAATACGTCTCATGAAACATGACAAATGAAACATATTCCATGTTTCATGAAGCACCCAATGTTTTGCTTTAATACGTGCGAATATTAATAAAACCCCAATAATAGGTATAAAAAATGGCGGCCTGGATAGATGTAATAGATGAAAATGCTATGGCTAATGGCGAGAATTTAGTTGTAGATATTGATGGAACTGATGTCGCCATCTTTAAAGTCGATGACAAATTTTATGCCCTTGAAGATGTTTGCACCCACGACGGCGGCGAAATTGCTAGCGGCACCCTGGAAGGCGACGAGATTGTCTGTCCTCGTCATGGGGCACGTTTTTGCATAAAAACCGGTGAGGTAAAAGCGCCCCCCGCCTATGAAAATATAAATTGTTTTCCCATCAGAATCGAAAAGGGAAAAGTCCAAGTCAGCGATAATCGCTGGGATTAGTCTATTTTCAGACCATTTAACAGTGATCAGACTTAAGTAAACCACCCAAAAGTTCAGCCATTGTCAATTTACAGTTATAAATGGGTTATTACTTAAAGAAAACCCCGCAGCGTTCTTATGCCCGCCACCACCAAAGCTGAGCGCCAGATGCCCCACATCGTAATCACCGATTGAGCGGAGCGAGAAAGTCCATTGTTGTTTTTTACCGTCATATTGATAAATCATCCCAAACGTACCTGATTGTTCCGCTAACACATGACCTAAATCGCTTGAGAATAAAGACGGTGAATTAACGGCAAGCCCTGTTTGTCCCGCTACTGAAACACTATGTGCAGCTTTGGCAATTCTTTTAACCATTCCAGAGAACTGGTCAAGCTGAATGCGCCCAATTACCAACAATTCTGTGAGGTCTAACGAGCCAATCTCACTAAAATCCAAAGGCATTCTTTCATAAAGCGCTGTAGTGATTTCTCGTGTACCATCAATTTTGAACCGCCAAAGATCACGGTCTTCAATGTGCAACAGAATTTTGGGTGGCTTCAGATCATGGAAAAAATACTGCCAGGTCAAGACGCATCCGCATCTCGACATATCAAAATTAATTGACAGGTTTTCAGGGCAAGGCTGTAGCTTAAAAAAATCAGCACATTGTTCCATCGCGGTTATGTGGTGATCAATTAAGATAATTTGACCTGCTTTGACTGAGGCGTTGACTAGTAGCTGAGGCGGGTAAGAAAAATCCAGAATATAAAGCGTTGCGCCCGCTTCAAAATCGGGGATCGGATCGCCATGACGCGCGGCAATATAACGGCCATGAGCTCCAAGTTTACAAAATGCACTCCATGCAGCACCTAAGCCATCAATGCAGTCGGCGTGATAAATGACCAAGGTTTCATGTGTTTCTGCCATTCTTCAAAAATCCCTGAATCGTAAAGTAAGTAATTTTATGTTGCCATATCTTACACGACTAAGAGCTTATTTCTAAGCGTAATGCAGTATTGCTTTTGAATGAGCGACAAAACAGTTTCTGAAATAAATAGGATTTTGACGCGGTTTTAAAGGAAATGAAGCCGATACAGATGCGGCAGGAAGCAACTTGACATAACTGTTTGCAAGTCAACTCAAGTTTGGTTGCTTTAACTTGTTTATTGGGGGGGCTTAAAGCAGGAATAACTCTAACAGCTTAACCGTCTTTGCTAACTTTATAGGCATTTAACGGGGCGTGTGCTTCATTACTGCTGATTGGTGTAATTTCAACACTACCTAAACCGATAATACCCAATTGTTTTGCAGCAGCATAGGATAAGTCCATCGCTCTTTTTCCACGAAAACCACCGCGATCATTAATCCGGACAACAACACTACGATGATTTTTCAGGTTAGTAACTTTGGCATAAGACAAAAGCGGTAAAGTAGAATGAGCTGCGGTCATTGCGTACATATCATAACGCTCGCCACTGGCAGTTCTTTTTCCGTGAAATTGAGGACCGTACCAAGATACTGTACTTTGATGATTATCTGTATGATGCCTGTGTTTATGTGAAGTTGCTACAGCATGTCTGGAAGCCTTATGGCCATGATGATGGCCGGACGCTTCTGCTGTTTGTAAATAACTGCACATAAAAAATACAGGAACCGCTAGCAAGATTTTATTCATAGGTTAGAGCCTTTTTAATCCAAATCTGGGAGCAATATTAACTTACCTAGTCTTAAGGCTAGCTTAAATTCACAAAATCAATGCCTTATTAAAATAGCTTATCCCTTTTGGATTACATTCATCGCCTCAGCTTAACGACCAATAACTTACGCAATTCCTCTAACATCAACATAAGCAACGCAAAAGGCAAGATAAATAACCAGACATCTTGCGCAATCGGCAAAGTACCAAAAATGCGATTACCCCAGTCGGTATAGTCGATACTTAAAATCAGTGCAATTTCTACTACGATACCCCAAAGGATAATTGGATTATCGAACATTTTGACATTAAATACACTGCGTCCCGGAGTTTTGCAAAGGAACACATTAACAATTTGCATAACGATAATCGCGCTCAAACAGGCCGTAGTAGCCTGAAGATATAAAGGGTCGCGGGCGTTTAAATCTTGCCCCCAATGCCACCCCCCCGTATGTAATACAAAGAAATAGGCAGCCATGGAAACTATGGCTTCAAGCATTCCTAAAAAAAGATAGGCACGTACCAGCAAGCGCCAGTCAATCAAGCGTTCTTTTCGCGAACGTGGAGGGCGGCTCATGATACCAGGCTCAGGCTTGGCCGAACCTAAACCCAGTGCGGGCAGCATGTTAGTACCCAAATCGATGGACAGAATCTGGATAATGGTTAACGGCAAAGGGATCTTGAGCAGGGCAAAGGCCAGATAAGGAACCACTTCCGGTATATTGGAAGTGAGGATATAAGCCAGGAACTTGCGGATATTTTCATAAACAGCCCTTCCCTCTTCAATTGCCGCGATGATGCTGGCGAAATTGTCATCCAGCAAGATCATATCGGCAGCCTCTTTAGCGACATCCGTACCGCTGATACCCATTGCGATGCCAATATCTGCAAGTTTTAAAGCAGGCGCGTCATTCACGCCATCACCGGTAACCGCAACAATGTGCTTTTTCTTTTTTAAGGCAGCAACGATGCGCATTTTCTGGTCAGCACCGACACGAGCAAAAATAATATCCGGTGCATCCAAAGCCAACCTTAACTGAGTTTCTGACAATTTGCGCAATTGTATACCGGTAATTACTACTGGGTGTTTACTTTGTATCATGCCGATTTGCCGACCTATCGCCAGAGCGGTATGCGGATGATCACCGGTTACCATAATGACTTTAATGCCTGCTTCCCGGCACTTACGCATAGCTTCGGGCACTTCCAGTCTGGGGGGATCTTCCAATCCTACTAAGGCACCTAAAGTTAAATTTTGTTCTTTGGCTATTTTGTCATGCTCCTCTGCCAGTTCACGCCAGGCAAAGGCCAGTACCCGTAAACCCTGATTTGCCATGTGCTCCTGGGCCTTAATAAAACTCTCGCGGTTTTCAGTTGTCAGTGGTATAACTTCGTCGCCTCTTTGTACCTGCTTACAAAGAGGCAGCAACATTTCCAATGCACCTTTACAATAGATAACCACACCTTTGGGCGTTTGATGAATAGTAGACAGTCGTTTACGGTCAGTATCGAACGGAACCTCATTAATCTTGGGATAGATACAGGCCTCGCCCAGACAAGCCTTTGCCATGCGCACCAAGGCAATTTCCATAGGATCACCCAAGGTTTGCCATTTTCCGGCTAGCAGGGTTTCTCTCAAATTGTGACAGAGCAAAGCATTCTCAAAAAATCGCCGATACGTTCGTGCTAGTTGCGGCTGTCTTTGTAATGCTGTTGGCGTTAGCATCTCTCCGCCCAGATAAAGCGCTGTCACTGCCATCCGGTTTTCTGTTAGCGTACCCGTCTTGTCGGTACAGATGACCGTTGCCGAACCTAACGCCTCAACAGAAGGCATATGCCGAATCAATGCGTTACGACGAGCCATGCGCTGGGTCGCCATTGCCAGCGACAAGGTTACTTCCGGTAGCAAGCCTTCCGGTACATTGGCGACGATAATGCCGATGGCAAAAATAAAATTATCCCAAAAGGAAAGGCCGACACTGCGTCCGATAAAGAAAAAGATAACGCCCAACGTTATCGACATAAGGGCGATAATCCTGCTTAGACGAACGATTTCTATTTGGAGGGGTGAAACGGTTTTTACTGCAGTTTGGGTTAAATGGGCTATCTTGCCAAATTCAGTATGCATACCGGTTGCGAAAACGACAGCCCGTCCTTCTCCAGAAACAATTGAAGTTCCCGCCAGCAAAGTGTTTCGACTATGCTCCAGGCTTTCTTCCGCTGAATTTTCAGCATCCCGTGCTTGCGGCCTGGATTCGCCGGTGACGGTTGCATTATTGACGCGCAGCGAAAAAGCTTCAAGTAAACGACAGTCCGCTGGAACATTATCGCCCTCCTGTAGCAAAATCACATCGCCCGGAACCAGGTCAGCGGCCAAAATAAGCCCGACAGCATTATCTCTGATCACCTTGACATAATAGGGCAAAAGCCTTTGCAACGCTGAGATGGCACGTTCAGCACGATATTGTTGCCAGAAGGAAAAAAGCCCGTTAATCAGAATAACACCTAATATCGCATAACCCAACGTAGCCATGCCACCCCCAGGTTGCCGGGATTCGGCGAAAAAAGCCAGAGCTGCAGCCAACCAGAGTATCAACGCAAAGAAATGACTAAATTCCTTGATAAAAGCTAATAGTAGCGATTCACCATGCACTTCTTCGACCCGATTAGGGCCATATTCATCAAGACGATGTTCAACATCAGTTTGTGACAAGCCAACTTGACTACTGTTAAGGCTTGCCAGTGCTTCTTCGGGAGATAATTGATGTATTTTCATGGTGAGTCCTGTGAACAGAAACCAAGCCAAACGCTTCAGTTAAACTACCACAGAGAAGTTGGATTTTTTATAGGTAAAACTACTTAACTTTTCAATAATTAACGGCTAAATAGGAACAACAAAAGAAATATTGTATTATCTAAATTCTTTTAAAGATTTAGTGAATAGCTTATGAGCAACTATGAACAGAGCAAAAAAGCCAGGCGCGTAGCGTCGGTCGTTTATCTTTTGATAATGGCTATAGTATTAAGTGGAACTTACTTGTCCCAACAGCAAAAAGCTGAAGCAGAAAAAGCATCGCAAACGTCTGCCAGCCATTAATTTGTTACGCGATTACTGTATGATAGACCGATGAACTCCAAGAAACACCACGCTACATAACCGGCAATGATCAAACGCTGGATCATGGAACGATAAATTTTTATTAAAAACTTATGACCCGCATTAAATTTCCTGAACTTGAACAACTTGAACGCATTATTGAGCAATTAGGCGATCGCGCTCACGTTGAAGTGATTGAGAGAATTCAATATAAGGGACATGAATTCCCGATTCATTGCATTACCCTAGGAACAAATCGTCCTGAAGTCCCCGTACTGGCTTTTTTCGGCGGCGTGCATGGCCTGGAAAAGATCGGTTCTCAAGTCATATTGTCGTATTTACAAACCCTGAGTCAGTTACAGGACTGGGATCAAGAGTTTTTGGCACGGCTTGAAAATTCACGATTAGTTTTTGTCCCTCTCGTCAACCCTGTGGGCATTTGTTTTGGAACTCGATCCAATGGCAATGGCGTTGATTTAATGAGAAACTCGCCGGTGGAGGGCGTGGGCGCAACCCGTATTTACAGCGGACAACGGTTTACTCCCCATTTGCCTTGGTATCGTGGAGATGATGCCAATATGGAAAAGGAAGCGCTTGCTTTATGTCGTGTTGTTGATCAACATCTTTTTAAATCACCCTTATCAATAGCTTTGGACTTGCATTCGGGTTTTGGCATTCAGGACAGATTGTGGTTCCCCTATGCTTCGCGTAAAACGCCTTTTACAATTATTGCCGAAACCCTGGCTTTAAAACTGCTTCTTGATCGTTGCTATCAAAATCATATTTATAAGATTGAACCGACCTGTCAGGAATATGTCATCAATGGTGATCTTTGGGATTATTTATTCGACACGTTTGTGGAACGTTATGAATCAGAAAAGTTATTTTTACCTTTGACCTTGGAAATGGGCTCCTGGCTTTGGCTACGCAAGAGTCCTATGCACCTGTTTTCAAGACACGGGCTATTTCATCCGTTATTGCCACACCGACAACAACGCATTTTTCGACGGCATTTTTTGTTGTTTGATTTTTTACACAGAAGTCTTTTGTATCCCGAAAAATGGACGCAGCTTAATCCGGAGCAAAAAACATCTCTTGAAAAAAAAGCAGCAGATCTTTGGTATGCCTAAAAATTTTGGTCAAAACTGGATATTGCTCAGAGGTCTGGCTCGCGAATCGGGCCATTGGGGCAGCTTTATTCCTCTTTTACAGGCCACATTTCCTGAAGCTAAAATAACACTGTTGGATTTACCCGGTACGGGTAGTTTTTATCAAGAGATCAGTCCAGCTAACATTCCCGCGATAACGGACTGGATTCGCCAACAGGCTCTCGAGCAGGGATTACTTAAGCAGCCATTAACAATACTGGCACTGTCTTTGGGGGCGATGGTCGCTTGGGAATGGATGCACAAATATCCAGATGACATTAGTGGCGCAACCTTGATGAATACCAGCTTTGCCAATTTAAGCCCGTTTTATAAACGCTTGCGTTGGCAAAGTTATAAGCGTTTTGGGGCGCTATTGCTTACCCGCAACCTTTACAGCAAAGAACTTAAAATTTTGCAGTTAGTCGCTAATCAACGTGATCAGGATAAGCAAATAGCACAAAGCTGGGAAAAAATACAACTAGAACGACCGATCAGCTTTAAAAACAGTTTCCGTCAAATCCTGGCTGCTGCTCGCTTTAGACCCAATGATAAAAAACCACATCAGCCGATTTTATTATTAAACGGGCAGCGTGATCGCCTGGTGTCCAGTGACTGTTCCCTGGCAATACAAAAGAAATGGCAACTGGAATTACATAGCAACCCTTGGGCAGGTCATGATTTAACCTTGGATGACGGCGCATGGGTAACATTACAATTAGCTGATTGGGTAAAACAATTCACCCCAGGTTTAGCCCGGAAGGCTTAATGGCACTAAGCTTAGCCTTTTTGTCATCAAACCTTAAACAAACGGTCATTTATTTGTCATAAAAGAGTTTTATTCTTAAGGATTGAAATTAATATTTTGATCCCTGTAAAAATCTTAATCGACTTTGCAGTGCATCCCTTAAGAGGACAAAAAAATGAAACTGCTCTATTCAATCCATAAATATGACGTTTTCATGTTCACCTGGCTGCTCAATGTTAGAATTCACGGCACTTTGACTACCTTCAGCCGTTATTTGTCAAAAACGGGCGATGGTCAGTTATATATAATTATTGCCGGCTTGTTATATTGGTATGAAGGTTTTGAGAGTCCTTTTTTACAAGCTGTACTTTTGGCCTTCTTAATCGAAAGACCGATTTATTTCGTGTTAAAAAATGGTCTGAAACGAAACCGTCCGCAAGCAGCATTGAAAAACTTCCGAAGTATTATTACGCCATCTGATAAATTCAGCTTTCCATCAGGGCATACCTCAGCAGCTTTTATGATGGCGACTTTATTAAGCTTTTACTTTCCTCTTTTTATGATTCCCCTTTATTGCTGGGCTGCTTTGGTAGGATTCTCCAGGGTTATCTTGGGCGTACATTTTCCAACGGATATTTTAGTAGGCGTAATTTTGGGCATCAGCACAGCACTTTTTAGTTTGGGACAATTTGCAATATGAAAATTTTTTATGGCGTACAAGGCACGGGTAACGGTCATATAACTCGTGCGCGAGTAATGGCAAAAGAGCTTCTTGCCGCCGGAATTGATGTTACGTTTCAATTTACCGGGCGTCCTGCGGAAAAATATTTTGACATGGAAATCTTTAAAGACTATCAAACACGAAATGGTCTGACTTTCCATACTGAAAATGGAAAAGTAAGTTATCTTAAAACCGCTTTTGACGCCAAACCATTGACTTTTATGAAAGATTTAAAGTCGCTTGATCTAAGCGGATATGATCTTGTCATTTGCGATTTTGAGCCGGTCACAGCCTGGGCCGCAAAAATGCAGAAAAAAAAGGTTTTAGGTATTGGCCATCAATATGCCTTTAACCATAAAATCCCCAGAGAAGGCTCTGACCCCATTGCCAATCAGGTTATGAAGTATTTTGCCCCTGCTGATGTTGGCGTGGGCTTGCACTGGCATCATTTTGGTCAAGCTATTCTGCCGCCAATTATTGACACACCAGAAACTCCAAAAAATATCATTAAGAATAAGATCATTGTTTACCTTCCTTTTGAAGATCAAAATGATGTTATTAAATTATTGGCCCCTTTTGAAAACTTTCAGTTTCATATTTATTCGCCGGAAATTGCTACTTCCAAATTTGCGCACATCACTTGCAATCCACTTTCCAGGGTAGGTTTCCAACAAGATTTATATGATTGTGCCGGCATTATCAGCAACGCAGGTTTTGAACTGGCCAGTGAAGCATTACAGCTGGGCAAAAAAATCCTGGCCAAGCCACTGCATTCCCAGATGGAACAGATTTCAAATGCTGCGGCCTTAAAACAATTAGGCTATGGCCACACCATGAATGATATGGATATAACTGTAATTGAACATTGGCTACATGATAACAACGCTGTTCATATTACTTACCCGAATATTGCCAAAGTGCTCGTGGAATGGATACAAAATGGCATGCCTGAAATGGATGTCGACTTTATAGAAAATGTCTGGGATGGCGTTGATGTTTTACATATTGAACAATAGTTCTTGAAGTTTGAAGTAAGCAAAACCTCAGCCTGGCAAAAGTTTACAGGCCTCTTAGTCTGATTACTCGTACCTAGCTGAGGCTCGATTTTCCAAGGTCAATAGCCAAATATAAGCCCGTTCATTCAACCAATCTGATATCATCAACAACTTCTTGTTATATTTACCAGTAACAATTCATGGATGAAATCTTAACAATTAATCAAACCTATTATGGACTGACTAACCCGATCGGCAATGTGTTTGAATTAGTTAGAGCGTTAAATCTCTGGTATAAAAAATATCCTGAGCATAACTTTCTTCATCCTTGCGTTATTGATGGCAAGGCAGCACTTGTTTGCCAACGCAATTTAAGCCAGATTGACGAGCAGGCCCATTTAGAATTAGAGGCAATTGCCGATCAATTTCAACTTTTTCTTAAACAGGATTGCCGAACACCGGGAACCGATCACGAGTATGCTCATTGCCGTAGAAATATAGCACTGGTACTTACTTTCTGTGTAGTGATGGTTGCATCATCCAGAAGAGTCAGCGCTGGGGACTTTCAAAAACCGGCAGGAGTAGGTTCTGTAAGCGCTCAACTTTCGATGCAAACAAAAACAGAACCAGTAACTGTTGGCGAAAATGTAATCAGCTTGAGAAATACTCGCTTACCCACTGCAGAGCAAGTCATGGCCTCTTACGCAAAGCAGAAACCCCTGATGAAAACGGATGCCCAGGCAGAAGTAAAAATCCGAAATTTCCTGATTTCTGCCTATCAGCCAGAAGCGGCCGATCCAACCAACATCAACGCGGATATTGTTGAAATAGCCAAGTATTATGCGCAATATCCTGAGGTGATTAATCTGCTAAATGAGTTGAATCAGCAAAAAGTGGTTCTTAAATATAAAGCCAATAACTGGCAAGCACAGGCTTGGGGTAACCAGCATGCAGTCGATAGCGTAACAATCACGTTCGATACGCGAGTTGGTGCGCAATTATTGAATAACCAGGATTGCCAAGCCAATCCTGCCTGTGATATTTCACCTGCCGATGCTTTATTACATGAACTTCTCCATGCAAAACTCATGTTATTGGAGAGTCAACACTTTATCGATGAAGGAAATATGGAACCGAATTTATATCCCTTTGAGCATGAACGTGAAGTCTTACTCAAGGAAAATCAGCTATATGCCGAAATGAATCAGGACGATGGTTTGTCCAGACCACTTCGAACAAGACATACCGGCGAACTTTTCCATGTCAACTGTGCAGCTTGCACGCCTAATGAAATGATTGCTTCAAGATAGAATCCACCGGGAATTGCTACTCCAGTTTAAACTAATACAGCTCACAAACCGTCCATAGCAAGCCATTGACACCATATCTAAGTAAAGACTTGTATATGAACTCCAGGCACAAATGAGCGGGTAGTCTAATCAAAGCTTGTTATAATAACTGCTATTAAAATAATAAGATAAACCACTAAGTTAGTCTGGCAATTCGAGCAGTCATTGCGACTTTAACTAACTTTAATGATTCTGAGCTAAAGAGGAACCCAGTTTTGACAACAATGCAGGATATTACAAGTTCGATGACTCCATCGGAAAAACGCGCCACAGCATCTTTGGCAAGCATCTATGCATTGCGTATGCTCGGTTTATTCATGATTTTGCCAGTCTTATCACTATTTGCCGAACAGCTTGAGGGCTCAACTCCCGCGCTGATAGGTCTTGCAATGAGTATTTATGGCTTACCACAGGTTTTATTACAAATTCCTTTTGGTTTGATGTCGGATCGTTACGGTCGAAAGAAAGTCATTATTTTTGGACTGATATTATTTTTTATTGGTAGCGTAATTGCCGCACTTTCAACCACCATTTACGGCGTTTTGATAGGTCGTGCTTTTCAGGGTGCAGGCGCCATTTCTGCGGTCATTATGGCCCTGGTTGCTGACTTGACTCAGGAAGTACATCGAACCAAAGCCATGGCAATTATTGGCATAAGTATCGGCATGTCTTTTGGGGTTGGTATTGTCGCAGGCCCTGTTATCTCGGGATTTGGTGGTGTACAGAGTGTTTTTGGGGTCACTGCAGTCCTCACTTTATTGGCTATTTTAACAATTATTTATATCGTTCCCGATCCTCAGAAATCGAAACTGCATAGAGACGCAGAGTTTGTGCCCCGTGTAGCAATGCAGGTACTTAAAAATCCGGATTTATTGCGCTTGAATTATGGGATTTTTACCTTGCACATGATTTTGATGGCTATCTTTGTGGTGGTGCCGACCCTAATGAGAAAAGCCGGCTTACCGGCAGGTTCTGAATGGCAGGTGTATTTACCTGTTTTTGTTATTTCGATGGCGTTTGCGGTCCCTTTTATCATCATTGCAGAAAAAAAACGCAAAATGAAACTGGTGTTCCTGGGCGCTGTTGCCGTAGTGATGCTGGCCGAACTAGGTTTATCAGCGCTTCATCAAAACCTGTTTGAGATTATTGGGTTCTTATTTGTATTCTTTTGCGGCTTTAATTTGCTTGAAGCCACCCTGCCCTCTTTAATATCAAAGACCGCTCCGGCTGATTTAAAAGGTACGGCGATGGGTGCATATTCCAGCTGCCAATTTATGGGGCTTTTTATGGGCGGCTTAGTGGGAGGCTGGTTTAATGGCCGCTTCGGCGTCGATGCCGTATTTTTATTTTGTGCAGGAACTGCCTTTAGTTGGTTTTTGATATCCCTGCAAATGACTCCCCCTCGTTATGTGGCCAATCTCCTGATTTCACTGGAAAAAATTAGTGAACAACAGGCCAATGAATTGATTACCAAAATGCTCGAACTTAATGGAGTAGAGGAAACCACATTGCACTATGAAGAGGCTTTGGTTTATCTGAAAGTAGACAATCAGAAAC
>SESD01000402.1_pt1 | contig 26922 bp, 23 predicted proteins | sample 3171411 | NCBI WGS metagenome assembly SESD01 (sample SAMN06051880, study PRJNA518727) | freshwater metagenome | biome: subpolar coniferous forest; feature: holomictic lake; material: water; isolation source: holomictic Lake 442, 16.5 m depth | place: Canada: near Kenora, Ontario | collected...
CGCAGCATCTTTTTCAATATATTTGCGGTATTCGTCGAGCGTCGTTGCGCCAACGCAATGCAATTCGCCTCGCGCCAAAGCAGGTTTGAGCATATTTCCTGCATCCATCGCGCCTTCAGCTTTCCCCGCGCCAACCATCGTGTGCAATTCGTCGATGAACAAAATGACTTGCCCTTCTTGTTTCGCCAAATCATTCAAAACCGCTTTCAAGCGTTCTTCAAATTCGCCGCGAAATTTTGCCCCTGCAATCAACGCCGCCATGTCGAGCGATAAAACTTGTTTATGTTTCATGCCTTCTGGCACTTCGCCGTTAATAATACGTTGTGCTAATCCTTCGACAATTGCTGATTTACCCACACCAGGTTGCCCGATTAACACAGGATTATTTTTGGTTCGACGTTGCAACACTTGAATCGTGCGACGAATTTCGTCATCACGTCCAATAACAGGGTCAAGTTTGCCTCGTTCAGCGCGTTCGGTTAAATCAATCGTGTATTTTTTCAAGGCTTGACGTTGGTCTTCGGCGTTGGCATCTTGCACGGTTTCGCCGCCGCGTAATTTTTCAATTGCTGATTCTAATAATGCTTTTGATAGTCCGTGTTTTTTAAAAATTTCGGTCAACGCGCATTTTTCGTCGGCAACGGCGAGTAAAAATAATTCGCTCGAAATGAAATTGTCACCGCGTTTTTGAGCGAGTTTGTCAGTGAGGTTTAATAAACGGTCGAGTTCGTTGGATAAACGCACATCACCGCCTGTACCGCTGACGCTGGCTAATCGGTTGATTGACGCTAACGTGTCAGCGCGTAAGGTCGGCACGTTGATATTGCTTTGTGCAAGTAACGGCTTGATGCTGCCGCCTTCTTGGTCAAGCAAGGCGAGTAATAAATGCGCTGCTTCGATGAATTGATGGTCTTTGCCTAACGCTAAACTTTGCGCGTCAGCAATCGCTTCGTGAAATTTACTGGTTAATTTGTCCATTCTCATTGTGTTGTCCTTTATAAAATAATTTGAATCGGCGTTGGTGCATAAATAAGATTATTTATACACCAACGCCTTTTAATTTCGTTTAGCCAAACAAATTATCCAAAATCATCATCACAACAAATCCGCCCATTAAAGCAAATGTCGCATAACGTGAACGACCATTTGAATGTGTTTCGGGAATAATTTCTTCACTAATCACAAATAACATCGCACCCGCTGCAAAACCCATTGCAATAGGTAATAGTGGTTGAAATGCAGTCACCATCGTAATACCAAGCAAACCGCCTACTGGTTCAACTAATCCTGTTAACGTAGCAATACCAACAGCTCGCCATTTGTTATAACCCAAACCAACGAGTGGTAATGCAACCGCCAAACCTTCTGGCATATTTTGCAATGCAATCGCTACAGTCAACGCCAGTCCATTTTGAATTTCGCCCGAACCAAAACTTACACCAACCGCCATGCCTTCTGGAAAATTATGAATCGTAATAGCGATAATAAATAACCAGATTTTTTTCAATGAGTTAAGTTGTTTATCAGATAGCGTATCGAAATGAATATGTGGTAATTGTTTATCTGCAAAATGCAGAAAAAATGCACCCACTATCATTCCCGCTGAAACAATATAAATGCCCTTCCCTGCCCACATTACATTGCCATATTCCAACCCTGGAACAAGCAACGAAAATGTAGTGGCAGCCAGCATCACACCTGCTGCACCACCCAGTAACGTGTTAAATAAATCATTAGAAATCTTTTTGAACCAAAGCACAGGTAATGCGCCAATCCCCGTCGCTAATCCAGCAAAAATACTCGCTAAAAAACCAACCACAACAACCGAACCAAATACCAAATATAACGTGCCAAACACTAAGAATTGACTCGCTAAAAACAACCCCGCCCATATTGAATAACGTTGTAACGTAGGTAAAGCCTGTATTTGTTGATATTTTGGACAGTTTTGAATGTTGACCAGAATCGTTTCAGAATATAATTGCAGTTTTGTAAAAAGGGTTGTGGATGTAGACATAATTTTTCCTGTTTAAATGTGAATTTAACTAATCTTTCTGCAAAACACCTCTCAAGGCATCATAATTTCAATTCCGATAAACTCGCATAATCATCGGGACGAATCGTTTTAAATTCCCAATCAAATAAACGTTCGCTTTCTGAAATAGCTAAATCGTTGATGCTAGCCATGCGTTTTTGCATTAAACCTTGTGCGTTAAATTCCCAATTTTCATTCCCGAAAGAACGAAACCATTGCCCTTCCACATCATGCCATTCATACGCAAAACGTACTGCAATTCGATTTTCATGAAATGCCCATAATTCTTTTATTAAGCGATATTCTAATTCGTGCGCCCATTTGCGTTGCAAAAACGCGGTGATTTCATCGCGTCCTTGCAAAAATTCAACACGATTTCGCCAAACGCTGTCCACGCTGTAAGCCAACGCGATTTTTTCAGGAACTTGTAAATTCCAACCATTTTCAGCTGCCCGCACTTTTTGTGTAGCAGTTTCAGCAGTAAACGGAGGAAATGGCGGTCTGGATTCATCTGTCATAAAAGCCTCTTATTTTTTGAAAGCAGCAAACGTTTTTTTCGCCAACGCGATTAACATTTCGCGTTTTACAAATGCGGCATAACCTAAAATCCCTAAGAATAATCCATCAAACAAATTTTCTAAAAAGGAATCATCATCTGAGTTTCCAGCGGCTAATTCTGCAGCAACTTTTGCTTTTTCAACATCTTCCATTTTTGGTGCAACTGTTTGAACAGCGACTTTTGAAGGCGTTACGGGGGCATTCAAATCAGGTAAACCTAAACTTTGCCATGCGTCGTAATCTTGCCAAATAGGATAACCCGCGCCTTTTTTCCAGTATTCTTTGGTGAAATACGGCGCAAGGCTCATGCCGTGCGACATTGGAATGCCTTTATCGTCGATAAATCCGTCATAAACCACCAAACTAATATCACCGCCTTCGCCGATACCGTTTGTGGTGAATGATTTTTCAACATGGTCGTGGAACATCCAAATGCCTTGACCAAAACTGTTCAGTCCATCGTCTTTACCATTCAATTCCAAATCCAAACGTTGTGCGGGAACCATGCCGTGAACATCGCGTTGAATATAAGAACCTGCGCCATTATCTACGCCGTCATAATGTGTCACCGTTGGTTTGTGACCATGAATGTGAACGGCTAACGATTCGGTATGACCATTCAAAATACGCAATTTCACTTTTTCGTCTTCTTTCATGTGAATCAAGGATTCGCGCAACGTGTACGGAAACGAACGCCCGTTCAACATGAAATAATCGTCCGTCGCATCGGTCGTGTCGTATTCCATGTTCATGTGTTTAGCGATTAAACGTGGGTCATTCGCTGAACGCGCCACCACTTCATGCAATTCTTTATCGACCGATTCATAATGCAAATCGTATTCACGAGCATATTTTTCAAGCACCGCGACCGAAGGATGACGCACCTGCCCTGCCCCAACATTTAACACTTGCGGGAAGTTGTTCGGACGATTTTCTTCAACAATAAACATGCCTTGCAAGCCCATCGGAATGTGTGTGTGCGGCTGAACGTGACAGTGATAATACATCGTGCCTGGTTGGCGCGGCTTGATGACGTAGGTTTTGCTTTCGCCAGGCATCGTGTCCATGTTGCTGGTTTGCCCCACGCCATCATTGCCGTGATCCATACTATCCATAAACGGATGATCAACGCCGTGCAAATGAATCGAATGCGGTAAATAATGGGTGTTTTCTAATACAATCCAAACCACGTCGTCTTGTTCAACGCGAATCGTCGGTGACGGTACGCGCAACAAAGGATTTGCAATGGATTCATACAAATTGATGGTAGACATATCACGCGTTTTTGGCGCATACACCCAAAAAGTCGGCTGAATTCCTGGTGCAATATCAAATGTCGTAATCGGACTTTTTACGTCAGGTGAATGACCGTTGAGTTCAACAACTTCTAATTTAATTACAATTTTATCTGGATCACCGTCGCCATCCATATCGTCAGTCATCGTAATGGCATCAGCGGCGAGTTGCGTTTGCATCAACGTATCCATCGATACGCCATTCGTACCTTTTACAAATGCTGCAATATCAAACGGGTTATCGGGCGTACAGAGTTTTGAGGCTTGAATTTTTACGCCGTCGATAACTTGTTCTTTGCGCCAATTAGCATCCATAAAATCTGAACAAACTTCTTCAACCTTACCCAATGGCACTTTTGTAGATGGCGGTAAATCAGTAGCGGCGTGGCTTAACGTTGTTACTAATAAAAGCGAACTACTGCCTAACAAAGTAAAAATAGTTTTACGCATGAAAATGACCTCGAAACGATAAAAGAAATGATGACGTGATTTTAACTGAAACAACTTAATAATTCATTGTTGCTGACGCGGTAAATAAAAGGTGACAATAAATGACGAAATCAAAAGCAGTCCGCCCAAACACAACATCGCAAAAATCGGGCTAATTTGTTGTGCTGCAGCGAAACTATAACTACCCACTGCAAATAACATAGCGATATTTTGAAAAAATCCCTGTAATGCAATCGCTCGACCACTGCCAATCGATTGTTTTCCTAATTCTTGTAATGCTGCGTTAATTGGCACAATAAACATACCGCCCATCATTCCAATCAATAATAAAACGCCGCGTGCAGCCCAAATCGTATCAGTAAAACTCAACGTGATAATCAGTAACGCCATGCCATAAGCGGCAAATCTAGCACGTTGCAAATGTTCTAACGGAATTAAACGCGGCACAATCGCTGAACCGATAATAATACCAACAGCTAAAAACAACGTGAGTTGAGCAATTTCAGTTGCGCTGTGTAATTCTAAAACGAGTGGCGACCAAGCAACTAAAATTACACGCAATGTGGCAGCACTCGCCCAAAATAATGCGCCACCAAGAATGACAAATCGGGCGCGAGGCAAAATTAAAAATTGAGATATTTGTGAAAAAAAGCCGCATTGCGGTGCAATTTTTACAGATTTAGAATTGAGAAATGTAGTGATATAAGCAGACAACAAAAACAAACCAATCGTACCGATCAGCGCATTTTGAATTGAAGCATCAGCAACTGTTGCACCAATTACCATGCCGAGAAGAATCGCTAAAATGGTTGAACCTTCAATCCAACTATTCGCTTTTACAAGCGCGTCATGATTGACTAATTCAGGCAAAACTCCATATTTTGCAGGACTATAAATTGCCGCGCCACTGCCTACTATGGCATAAGCAATCAGCGGTTCAACGTTCAAAAGTAATAAAACCGCGCCACACGCTTTTAATAAATTCGCCGCCATTAAAATTCGTGCTTTCGGGTAATTATCAGCCAGTGTTCCTACCCACGGAGCGAAGATTACAAACGCAATTAAAAATGAACTTTGCAATGCAGGAATATACCAACTCGCAGAATTTTGCTCGTGCATAACAAGTGCGATAACGGTAAATAAAATCGCGTTATCAGCGAAAGCTGAAAGGAATTGTGCAATCAAAAGAGCCGAAAAAGATTTATTCATTTTGTTTTTAGCGTAAAAGTGAATTATTTATTTTACATTGACAATATATTTCTCACCTTTTCGATTGCAACAAATTCTGCCGCCATTAACAAATGAACAGTGAATTACCGCCAACTTTGTAGATGTCAGTCAAAGGAGCGTCTATAATTCTGGCGGATAACAAAAAATTTAAATTTTTACTAGGAGATACAAATGAGTTTTACCGATTACAAAGTAGCTGATATTTCACTGGCTGCGTATGGACGCAAAGAAATCAACATTGCAGAAACTGAAATGCCTGGTTTAATGGCATTGCGTGCGGAATTTGGTGCGGCACAACCATTGAAAGGCGCACGCATTGCGGGCTGTTTGCACATGACAATTCAAACTGCTGTGTTAATGGAAACATTGACGGCATTAGGCGCAACCGTGCGTTGGTCATCATGCAACATTTTCTCAACCCAAGACCACGCCGCCGCAGCAATGGCAGCCGCAGGGATTCCTGTTTTTGCGTGGAAAGGTGAAACTGAAGCCGAAGCCGAATGGTGTATTGAGCAAACAATTATCAGTGCAGACGGCTGGAAACCCAATATGATTTTGGATGATGGCGGCGATTTAACCACCATGATGCACGACAAATTCCCTGAAATGATGTCAGAAATTAAAGGCATTTCGGAAGAAACCACAACAGGTGTTTTACGCTTGTATGAAATGGTGAAAAAAGGCTTATTGAAAGTCCCCGCGTTTAACGTCAATGATTCTGTTACAAAATCGAAATTCGATAATTTATACGGTTGCCGCGAATCGCTCGTTGATGGCATTAAACGCGCCACCGATGTAATGATTGCAGGAAAAATCGCGATAGTTGCAGGTTATGGTGACGTGGGTAAAGGTTGCGCTCAATCATTACGCGGTTTAGGGGCAACAGTTTGGATTACCGAAATTGACCCAATTTGTGCGCTGCAAGCTGCAATGGAAGGTTATCGTGTTGTTACGATGGAAGAAGCCGCGCCAATTGCGAACATTTTTGTTACTGCAACAGGCAACTTCAACATCATTCGACATGAACATTTATTAGCAATGCGTGACCAAGCGATTGTATGCAATATCGGACATTTTGATGCAGAAATCGAAATTTCATCGTTACGCCAATACACTTGGGAAAACATCAAACCTCAAGTTGACCACGTTATTTTTCCAGACGGAAAACGCTTAATTATTTTGGCAGAAGGTCGTTTAGTGAATTTAGGTTGCGCGACAGGACACCCTAGTTTTGTGATGTCAAATTCATTCTGTAACCAAGTTTTGGCGCAAATGGAATTGTGGGCGAATGGATCAAACTATGAAAATAAAGTGTATATTTTGCCGAAAAAATTAGATGAAAAAGTAGCACGTTCACATTTAGCTCAATTGGGCGTAAAACTCACAACTTTAACCTCTGAACAAGCCGCTTACATTAGCGTTCCCGTCGAAGGTCCATATAAAGCAGATCATTACCGTTATTAATGTAACGCCTAAATTACTGATGTTACGCATCGATGATGTGTGACATCAGTTAATGATTAAAAAAATCTGTCATCGTCATTGCCATCACCGCCATCCGCACCGCAACACCATTACTCACCTGCTGTAAAATTACAGACTGTTCACCATCGGCGACTTTTGAATCAATTTCCACACCTCGATTGATAGGTCCAGGGTGCATCACAATTGCATTAGGTTTTGCAATTTTTAACTTTTCCTCTGTTAATCCAAAACAACCAAAATACTCACTTTCACTTGGTAACAACGCCGAAGTCATGCGTTCTTTTTGCAGCCGCAACATAATAATCACGTCAATATCTTGCAAACCGTCTTGTAAATTGTGCGAAACCGTCACGCCCAACGATTCAATTTCAGCGGGCAATAGTGTTTTCGGTGCAATCACGCGTACTTCTTTTACACCCAAAATGTTAAGTGCATGAATTTCAGAACGCGCCACCCGTGAATGCAAAATGTCTCCAATAATCGCCACCCGCAACTTTGAGAAATCTGGTTTGTGTTGTCGAATCGTGAACATATCTAACATCGCTTGCGTCGGATGTGCGTGTTGACCGTCGCCCGCATTGATAACACTGATGTGTGGCGCAGTTTGTTGCGCGATGAAATGTGCCGCACCACTCACCGCATGACGTACCACAAACGCATCAACAAACATCGCTTCTAAATTACGAATCGTATCGAGCAAACTTTCACCTTTTGAAGTCGCCGACGTAGCAATGTTCATATTCACGACTTCAGCCCCCAAATTTTTAGCCGCAAGTTCAAAGGTTGTGCGCGTGCGTGTACTGTTTTCAAAAAACAAATTCACGACCGTTTTGTCACGCAATAATGATGTCGATTTAATTTTTTGGGGTGATTGTGTGTTGTCAATAAACGTTTCTGCGGTATCGAGAATTTGCGTCAAAAGTTTCGCACTCAAGCCTTCGGGTGTTAAAAAATGTTTTAATTTGCCATCGGCAGTAAGTTGTAAATTCGTGGTCATGGATTTAGTTTCAAAAATTTAGTAAGTGAGTTTTTAAAAACGATAGGATTTCAACGCGGCTTTTAAATTGATAGGATTCCGAAATTCTTTCAGCTCTGTTTTTGCATATTTAAGCACTAACTGCATTTCTCTAATATCAACTGACAGCGATTTTAGAACTTGTTGCGGCTGTAAATTGGAATGCAAAGATGTTTTTAATTGCATTTTAAACGGGTATTCAATTTGTTGAATTTCTTGCTTTAATTCACTGAATTGCGCTTGTAATACTTTATTAAATTGCTTTAATCGCTCTTCTGTCATCGTGTTCAAATGCGTCTGATCAATTTGTTCAATTTCAAGTTGTAACGCCAATAATTGCAGTAAATCTTTTTTGGTGTAAGCGATATTTGCTCGTTGCATGAGTTTAGTTTTACGTTCTCGTTCAGCTTCATCAGGTTCACGATCGGGATGCAAAGCCGCCACTAATTTCCGAAAAACTTCTTGAATCGATTTGGTCGCATTTTGTTCTTCGTCTTTTTTTTGAGTTTCTATTTCGAGCTGTTTTGCTGATTTTTTACGGTTATGCGGTTTTTCTTCGTGATGTTGTGTTTGAATTTCTGGCGTTTCAATTTCAAATTCAAATTCTGGCAAATCGTCTTCAAATTCGGTGTCGCTGTAACGATTGTAAATCGCTTTCAGTTCCTCTTTACCCGCATAAATCAAACCTATCGACAAATTACAAATAAGTTCTTTGATTTTGGCTTTATCCGTTTTTTTGAAAAATTTATCAGCATAGGCTTCATCCAATAAATGAACTAACGCCATACGGCAATCATGGTAATTATCTGCAATCGGTTGATATTCAGAATGAAAACGCTGCTGATATTTTGTGGTGGTTTCTTGCCATTCTTGCAATAATTTTTTTTGCTCTTCGATTTTTTTGGTTAAATCATTAAACTTTTTTTGCGCTTTCGACGATGTGGTTTGGTCGATTTCATGGTCACTCAGCGCAATTTTTTGATTGTCGTACAACATTGAATTTCCTCTCACATTTTTTCGTGTAATTTTAAAAAACGTTCATAACGTGATGTTGAAATTTCGCTGTTTTCAACAGCGGTGCGAACGGCACAACCTTTGTCGAGATGATGGCTGCAATCATTAAATTTACATTGCGCCAAAAAGGGTAAAAATTCTCGATAACCTTGTGCTAATTGTCCGCGTGAAATATCGGCTAAACCAAAAATTGCCACGCCTGGCGAATCAATTAAATCGCCGCCTTCAGGCAAATGATAAAGCGTCGCTGCCGTTGTCGTGTGTCGTCCGTGTTTTGTTGTCGCTGAAACGGTGTTCGTTTTTAGATTTTTGTCGGGAATTAACGTATTAGTTAACGATGATTTTCCCACGCCAGATTGCCCAGTAAAAATGCTTACTTGTCCACGCAAGGCTTGTTTTAACTCACTTAAACTTTCAACGTTATTCGCACAAACACGATATAACGCATAACCCAAATTTACATAATTTGCCAATTCAGTTTCAATTTCATTTGAAAGCGGCAAATCGGTTTTGTTCAAAATCAACGAGGCTTGAAAATCACGATTTTCACAAATCGCCAAATACTGGTCGAGCAACAAAAAATCACAAAACGGCTCTACCGCAAACACAACAAATACGTTGTCGATATTTGCCGCAACAGGACGAATTTTATCGTTTCGTGACGGGCGACTTAATACCGATTTGCGTGGTAAAAGTGCTTCAATTCGTCCTTGTTCTGGTGCGACGAGCGACCATAAAACCTTGTCGCCAACCGTCACGGTGTCTAATTTTCGTAACGGTTGACACAAAATAATTTCGCCATTGTGTTCAACTGCGATGCCTTGTCCTAAATGCGCGATAACTAAGCCTTCGAGTGTTTCGCTCATGCCGATTTTTCCAAATGCGCGATACGAATCGCCGCAGGTGGATGGCTGTAATAAAACGACGCATAAAGCGGGTCTGGCGTGAGCGTGCTGGCATTTTCTTCGTATAATTTCACCAAACCGCTGACTAATTTACTGGCTTGCGCGTGTTGCGACGCAAAATCATCGGCTTCAAATTCAAATTTGCGTTGAAAATACGCGCTAATCGGTTGCATGAAAAAGGTAAAAATCGGCGCAATCAACGTAAACAATAATAATGCCGCTGCATTCGACGCATGGTCAACGCCTAATCCTGTGAAAAACCATTCTTTGTCAATCATCCAACCCAAAATCGCAAAACCGATTAGCGTCGTAATTGACGTTGAAATCAGCATTTTGACAACGTGCTTGCATTTGAAATGCCCCAATTCGTGCGCCAAAACCGCTTCCAATTCTTCGTCGTCAAGCGATGCAACCAAATTATCAAAAAACACGATGCGTTTATTGTTGCCTAAGCCCGTGAAATAGGCATTTCCGTGACCTGAACGTTTTGAACCATCCATAATGAAAATGCCTTGGCTGTTAAATCCACACCGTTCGAGTAAACCTGAAATGCGCGTTTTTAACGCGCCATCTTCCATCGGTGTGAATTTGTTGAAAAGTGGCGCGATAACGGTTGGAAATAACCAGCTCATTAACAATGAAAAACTCATTAAAATTGCCCAAGCCCAAATCCACCAAGTGCTGCCGACGCTTTCCATAATCCATAAAATTAACGTCAAAATCGGCAAACCAATCCCCGCCGCAAGTCCTAATTGCATGATTTCGTCTTTGATGAATTGGGCGGGCGTGTTTTTGTTGAAACCAAATTTTTCTTCAATGACAAACGTACCGTACCAACTCACAGGCATTTCTGACAACGACATTAAAAGTGTCAATAACGCAATCGCGCTAACGCCCGCCATTAAAGGGGACTCGATTCGAGCGGTGCAAAATTCAAAAATGAAATTGATGCCGCCGAATACAGTCAAAATTAACAACAAACCCACGCCGTACCAACGTTCGATGTCGGCGAGTTTTGATTTTGCTTGCGTGTAATCAGCGGCTTTTTGATGGGCGGCGAGCGAAACAGTTTGCGAAAAGGCTTCGGGAACATCGTCACGATGCGCTAAAACGTAAGCGGCTTGGCGTTTTGCTAACCAAAATTGAGTCGCCGTAACAATGGCGAACATAAGTAAAAATAAGACGGTAAAAGAGTTCATTGGCTTGGAGGTTCTGTTTTAAATCTGTTTTAAAAGGGAAGTTAAGCAAAAATTTCAGTGAGAAAATTTGTCATCGTTTGCCACGAACGGTGATTTGCTTTTTCATCAAATTTATAACCCGCTGCAAAATCTTTTGCTTGTGGATTTGTGAACGCATGAACCGTGTTGCCATAAGCATGCAACTGCCAATCTACATTTTTTGCTTGCGTCATTTCTTGTTCAAATGCTGCAACTTGTTTGGGCGGTACGAGTGGATCATCGTGACCATGTAAAACGAGAATTTTTGCAGTTATTTCAGAATTTTCTAAATTCGTTGGTGCATTTAACAAACCATGAAAACTCACTACACCTTTTACATTTGCGCCACTTCGAGCCAAATCCAACACACATAATCCACCGAAACAAAATCCAATCGCGGCAATTTTTTTATCATCAACCCACGGCAATAATCGAACATTTGCCAATGCCGCTAAAATTCGACGTTGCAACATTTCACGATTTTCCATAAATGGGCGCATTAACGCGCCACATTCTTCGTCCGTTTGTCCCAATTTCCCCGCGCCATACATATCAAGCGCGAAACCGACATAACCTAATTTGGCAAGTTCACGCGCTTTTTCAGCGGTAAATTGACTGCGTCCCGCCCACGCATGACTAATTAAAACGGCGGGACGTTGTCCTTGAATCGCATCATCAAATGCAAAAAAACCTTCTAAACGTATGTCGCCATCGACGTAATTTATGGTGTTTTCAATAATTGCCATGTGCTTATCCTAAAACTTTAGTGTCGTGTAAATGCTTCAAAAATCCTTCGCTTGCCGCTTCAACCATATCTAATACGCGCTCGAAACCTTGTCCTTGACCGTAATATGGATCAGGTACTTCGCGGGTTTTTAATTGAGGTGCAAAATAGAGGAAATAATGAATTTTGTGTTGATATTGTGGCGGGCAGGTTTCCATTAAAATGGCGTGATTATCGTCATCCATTGCTAAGATAAAGTCGAAATCTTCAAAATCGCCGAAAACCACTTTGCGCCCACGCAAATGACTAAGATCAATGCCGCGTTTCAAAGCGGCAGTTTGAGAACGTCCGTCTGGCGCATCGCCAATGTGATAAGCATGCGTGCCAGCCGAATCGATTGAAAAATGGTGTGCTAATTTTTTACTTTGAACTAATTGTGTAAATACACCTTCAGCGGTTGGTGAACGGCAAATGTTCCCCATACAGACAAATAAAACTTTAATTTTTTCCATGACCTAACTACTCAAATTGAAATAATCGTTGGTCGGATTTTAGCACAATTCACAAGAGAACCTTAACGGCTATAAGTTCTCTAATCTGAGTGACATCGATCCCATTTCACAAGTGAATCGGATTTAGATTCGTTTTTTGATGATGCAGGGTTGGCTAAGATTCACACCATCGTGTGACAAAGATAGACTATGTGTGACTTGTTTAGGCTGGTGTTTAGCGGTTTTATATTTTGTAAATATTTGATTTTTTTATACTTGTTTATTATATTCCGCATGAAATACTGGCTGATTATTTAACATCACTAAACTAAAAATTATTATCGAATCCATTTAACTAAATGACAAAAAATTCCTCTCCACCAAAACTCATTGATCGTTTCGGTCGTACGGTCGATTATTTACGCATTTCAATTACAGATAGATGCGATTTTCGCTGTGTGTATTGCATGGCGGAAGATATGACGTTTTTGCCACGCAATCAGATTTTGAGTCTTGAAGAAATTTATATACTCGCACAAACGTTTGTGGAATTGGGTGTAAAAAAAATTCGTATCACAGGCGGCGAACCGTTAATTCGTAAAGGTGCATTGGAATTATTACACCAAATTGGCGCATTAGAAGGTTTACACGAATTAGTTTTAACGACGAATGGCTCACAACTTGTGACCGCCGCGCCGATTCTAAAAGCAGCAAATGTAAAACGATTGAATATCAGTTTGGATACACTTGATGCCACGAAATTCAAAGAATTAACTCGAACAGGCGATTTACAAAATGTATTAAACGGCATTGAAGCGGCGAAAAAAGAGGGTTTTGAACGGATTAAATTGAACGCCGTGATTTTGAAAAATCGAAATCACAACGAAGTTTGCGATTTAGTTCAGTTTGCAATTGATAACGAAATCGACATCAGTTTTATTGAAGAAATGCCGCTCGGTGTTGTTGAAAAACATAATCGTGCGGAAGCCTATTATTCGAGCGATGAAATTCGTCGTGATTTGGAACAACGTTTTACGCTAATTCAAAGCACGGAAAAAACAAATGCGCCATCAGATTATTCCGATATTCCAAACACAAAAACCCGCGTTGGTTTCATTTCGCCACACAGTCATAATTTTTGTAGCACTTGTAATCGCGTGCGTTTGACTGTTGAAGGTCGATTATTATTATGCTTAGGCAATGAACATTCGATTGATTTGAAAACCATTTTACGTTCGTCTGATTTCAGTTCTGCAAAACTCAAACAAGCGATTATTGATTCAATGGAAATCAAACCCGAAAAGCACGAGTTTAATGTTAAAGAACAACCGATTATTTTGCGTTATATGAATATGACGGGCGGCTAATCGTTTCAATCCGCTATAATTCACGCATTAAACAAAACTCACAGGATTTCTCATGTCACAAATGAAAAAAGTCGTTGCATCAACAATGCTCGGCAACGGTTTAGAATGGTACGACTACGCCCTTTACGGCACATTTACTGCGTTAATCAGCAAACATTTTTTCCCTGCTGGCGACGATGCCGTAGCATTAATTGCCACGTTTGGTATTTTTGCGATTGGCTTTTTAATGCGACCGCTTGGCGCGATGATGTTTGGTTACATCGGCGATAAATACGGACGCAAAAACGCGCTGTCTTTGTCGATTTTAATGATGGCAATTCCGACAGCGTGCATTGGTTTATTACCCACTTATTCCATGATTGGAATTTACGCGCCCATTTTATTGACGCTAATCCGTTTGGTTCAAGGCGTGGCGATTGGCGGCGAATTTGGTGGCTCAATCGTCTATTTAGTTGAACACGCGAAACCCGCCAATAAAAATCGAGTCGGTAGTTTGTCGATGATTAGTATGTTGATTGGCTTATTTTTCGGCACGATGATTTCAGCGTTATTGGCAAAATTCATGTCACCTGAAGATTTCGACACATTCGGTTGGCGCATTCCGTTTATTTTAGGATTTTTCATTGGTTTAGTTGGTTTGTATATTCGGACGAAATTAAACGAAAGTCCCGTATTTATTGAAGCACAAGAAGCGGGACACGTTTCAGAATCGCCGATTAGTGAAACCTTCAAAAATAATTACAAAGAAGTTTTATTAGGCGTTGGATTGTATTTAGCGGTGACGATTCCGTTTTATATTCAAACCGTTTTCATACCGAGTTTTATGGTGAAATTCATGCACTTCAGCAGTGCTGATGCGCTGACGATTTATCTAATTGTGTTGGGTGTAATGATGATTTGTGCGCCGATTTCAGCGATTTTATGTGATACCAAAAACCGTGAACGCTTGATGAAAATTGTGACTGTTGGCTATTTGCTGTTTGCGATTCCTTACGTTTATTTGTTGGATTATCAAACATTCACATTTGCGCTAATTTCACAGATGGTTTTTGCCAGTATTATCGCGTTTTATATTGCGCCAATTCCCACGTTGGTGACAGAACTTTTTCCCGCAAGAACTCGTTACACGGGAATGTCGTTGTCGTGTAATTTAGCAGCTGCGATTTTTGGTGGCACGTCGCCAATGTTAATTACGGCATTAATTACGGGAACAGGTTCAAATTATCCGATTGCCATTTACGTTATGATTGCAGCGTTTATATCTATGCTTTGCGTTTGGGAAGTCAAACGTCGTCGTGATTCAAATCGTTTATATTTGATTGGTGGCGCGAAACATGATTAAAAAGTCTTACCTTTTATTGGCGTTATTTTTAACAGCTTGTGATCAGCCAAAAACAGTTCAAAAATTTGAAGGTTACGCGCAAGGGACAACCTATCACGTCAGCTTTTGGTCATCACAAAAAAACATGGATGCCATCGTTCTTCAAAAAGCAGTTGATTCTGAATTGAAACGTCTTGATGAACAACTTTCAAATTATCGTGACGATTCCGCGATTGAAAAATTCAATACGAAAAATTCAACTGAACCACAAGAAATCAGCACAGAAATTGTCGATTTAATTGAAAAAACTCGCGCTGTGAGCAAGGCAAGTCAAGGTTGTTATGATTTGACGATTAAACCGTTGTTTGATTTATGGGGATTTAAAGGCGAATCTTTAACCCCCCCCTCACCTGCTGCACTTCAACAAACATTATCTCAAGTGGGTTTTGAGCGTTTGGAAATTTTAGATTCAACGCATTTACGCAAACAAATTCCAAGTTTAAAACTGGATTTATCGTCAATTGGACAAGGTTATAGCGTATCAAAAATTGCTGCACTGTTAGAATCCCAAGGTGTGGATAATTATTTAGTTGAAATTGGTGGTGAATTACAAACGTTGGGCAAAAAACCAGATGGTTCAATATGGCGTATCGCATTGGAAAAACCGCTTTCTGGTGAACGTTCAATGCACAAAATAGTCAACATTAACCAAGAAAAATCATTTGCAATTACAACAGCGGGAACATATCGACATTTTTTTGATTTAAACGGTAAACGTTATAGTCACATTTTAAATGCAAAAAATGGTGAACCAATTACACATGAAACGGTTTCTGTGACGGTTTTTAGTGACAATGCAACAACTTCAGAATTATGGGATACCGCATTATTGTGTGTTGGACGTAAAGCGGGAATGGAGATAGCAAATCAAGCGGGAATTGCGGCGTTATTTATTGAACAAGAAGGCGAAACGTTTAATGAATTTAGTTCGACGGCTTTAGCTGAACTGAAAACCGTCGAAATCCAATAATTTTATTGTGAGCGAACCCAATCGCCCACTTTAATTCCCAACTTACCGATTGAACCTTCAATCGTACCAATCGCATAACGTGCGGTGACACTTTGAATGGTCAACACGCTAACGGGCTGTTTGTCGCTGGTAACAAAACTGCTACCACCTTCTAAATGCAGCCCTTCGCTTGCCGTGCCGTAAACAATTAACTGGTCGCCAACATTGAGTTTCTCTTGTGCGCCCGCATCAATAAATACTTTATTGCCTTTAATATCAGCAATGCGCGTTGCAAATGGATAACAATTTAACGTTTGTTGAATGTCGTTGCTGGCTTTGTCGATAATTTCGGTGATTTTTTTACCCGTTTCAGTAGTACGGAAACCATCACTGCCCACCGTATAACTCGCGGGAATCATTACGCTTCCTTCCGATTTATCCACATAACGACGTTGCAACAATAACGCGCCACTCATACCATCATGAACATAAACATCAATGCCGATGTTGCGCTTGCCAGACAAATGACGTTCCCAACTATTCACTAACGCCTCAATGCCGCTACCGTTCATATATTCATCCGAAGCAATTTCTAAATCTCGAATGACACCTGAAAGTACAAATTGTGCGCCCGATTTATGCGCGAGTTTTACAATTTTTGAATCTTGATAAGGATCGCGTTCTTGCGTTTCAGGTGCTAAATCAGGACGCGGATAAAGCGCGATATTAGTGGCATTGATACCGATAAATTGATTCGATTCCATTAACAAATTGTTAATTTCACGCGGAATACCATTATCTAAATCATTTGTTTCATAATCGCTAATTTGCTCTTGAACCACGCGGGGAAATGCAGTCGCTAAAATACGTTTCCGATATATTTGCTGACACATTCCAGTTGGCGACAATTCAACCATCGCTTTAACGTGATAAACATCACCCGTTTGCCATTCACGCAAAATTTTTGTATTGCTCACTGCTGCCGCTGAACGCATTGACATAGAATCAAACTGCAAATTATTGTTGCTCACCGATGATTGACTGCGAATAGCGACAGAGGATTGTTGCGAAGCCACACGAATCGCATCTTGTAAGGCTTGTTTTTTGGCGAGCAAAACTGCGCCATTATGAACAGCCGCTTGCCCTTCAACCGTGGCGATATTTTGTGGTGACAAATTTTGCGGAGTGGGTGTTGCACATGACGCGGTGCCTAAAATAGCACTTAGCGCAGCAAGCCTAAACAAGAACGTAGCCATAAATTATTCCGCAATCGGCAAAGGACGATTAAAACCAGAGGTAAGCGGATAACCATAACAATCAGAACTATTACAATTCGTAGGTGTTAAAACCATTGCACTTGCTACTTGAACGGTAGGAGCTGCACTTGAAAATGGAGTGACTAATTCTGGTTGTTCTTTTGGTGGAACAGGAATTTGCATACATTGTTTCACCAATGCTGGCGAACCGTTCATGCACTCATAAAAACGCGGAGTAAGTTCGATAGCAACCACGGTTTCAAATGTATCATCGCCCGCATATTTATCGTGGTTAATTGCTACTGTACGAAGCACTTTTGCACCGCGTAAATAGGCATCAACATACGATTTATAACTATCGTGCGTGATAATCATATTTTCAACAGTCGTTACGCCACTTAAACGAACGCCATAAACTTGCTCAGATAAACTGCGATAAGCATCTAATTTCGATGAGCGCATTGCCATCAATTTGATTTGTGAAAGCGAGTATTTATCGCTTTTTTCAGCTGTTCCGTAACCCGTTGCGGTTAATTGTTTTGTTTCTAATGCAAATTCGTCGGCATTGCCGCCATGCGTAGTCATAGACATTGAAGTCATTGCTGTACAGCCCGACAACACGGCACCAAACAATACGCCAAATAAAACAGGTTTAAAATGATGATTCATAGGGAAAACTCCTTTGTTAGTGTTCAGTTTTAACGGCAAAAATAACAATTTCTTAAATTTAGTTCATTTAACGATAACGCAGTCGATTAAAATAGTGCAACGCATTTTTAATTCTCTGGGATATTTTGACATGAAAACCTATCTTGTTGGCGGTGCAGTCCGTGATAAATTATTAAATCGTCCTGTAACAGAACGTGATTGGGTGGTTTTAGGTGAAACACCAGAATCCATGCTGCAACTTGGTTTTCGTGCTGTTGGTAAAGACTTCCCTGTATTTTTGCATCCTAAAACTAACGAAGAATATGCACTGGCTCGAACAGAACGTAAAACAGCAAAAGGTTATAAAGGTTTTAGTGTAGACGCTTCGCCCGATGTTACTTTAGAACAAGATTTATTACGTCGTGATTTGACAATTAACGCGATTGCTATGACAGAGCAAGGCGAATTGATTGATCCTTACGGTGGGCAACGTGATTTAGAACAACGGTTATTTCGTCACGTTTCTCCCGCGTTTGTGGAAGATCCAGTACGCATTTTACGAGTAGCTCGATTTGCTGCTCGTTACGCATCATCGGGTTTTACGATTGCACCTGAAACTCAAACTATTATGTGTGAAATGGTTAAAACTGGCGAAGTGGATGCACTTGTTCCAGAACGTATTTGGGCAGAAGTCGTAAAAGCGTTAGGAGAATCGCAACCATCAGCATTTTTTTATACATTGAAAGCGTGTGGCGCGTTGGCAAAAATTTTTCCTGAAATCGATGCACTGTTTGGCGTTCCTCAACCTGAAATTTATCATCCAGAAATTGATTGTGGCGTGCATAGTTTAATGTCATTAGAACAAGCGGCATTATTATCGCCTAAATTGGAAGTACGTTTTGCTGCGCTTGTTCATGATTTAGGCAAGGCCATTTCACCGAAAGAGAATTTACCTCATCATTACGGACACGAAACGAAAGGCGTACAGATTGTTGAAAAATTATGTACTCGCTTGCGTGTACCAAATCACTTTAAATCATTGGCTTTGCACGTTACGCAACATCACACACATTGCCACATGGTAAAAGAATTACGCGCTACGACATTGGTCGATTTATTACAAACATTAGGCGCATTCAAACCAGAAAATCATTTGCAAGACTTTATTCTTGCTTGTAAAGCAGATGCGTGTGGAAGATTAGGATTTGAAAAAGCCGATTACCCACAAGCTGAGATGTTTCGTCGTGTCGCTGATATTGCTGTTAATGCCGATACATCAGCCGCATTAAATCTTGGTTTACAAGGTGCAAAAATTGGCGAAGCGATTCGTCATTTACGAGTTCAAGCTATAAATTCGTCGATTTAAAAACTATTTTTCCTCACTCACTTTTAGAAAAATTAAATGAAACTTTTTTCATGGCTCACAATAATTATTTTGCTCAATAGTCTTTTTACTTTTGTTACAAATTTACCCAAAAATGTTGGCGATGATGTACCCGCTGGCAAACTCAAAAGTCTATCTTACGCGCCATTTCGAGATGGACAGGATCCGATGTTAGAGATTTTTCCAAATGCAAAAGAACTCGATGAAGATTTGGAACTGATGGGACAAGTCACACACAACATTCGCACTTACGCGAGTGCAGAAGGTACGATGCCATTAATTCCTGATTTAGCAAAAAAACATGGTTTAACCATGTTACAAGGTGGTTGGTTAGGCGCGTCAAAAGGTAATGATGAAATTAAAACCGCTAAATTAAAAGCTAAAAATGAACTCGAAATGGCGGAATTGATTCGTTCTGCAAATGAACATCCTGACGTAGTGAAGCGAGTGATTGTTGGAAATGAAGTGTTATTGCGCGGTGATTTAGAACCTAGCGAATTGATTGAATATATTCGCCAAGTGAAACGCGCCGTAAAACAGCCTGTTTCTTACGCTGACGTTTGGTCAATGTATATGAAATATCCTGAATTGATAAAAGAAGTCGATTTCATCACAATTCACATTTTGCCCTATTGGGAAGATGAACCCATTTCTGTCACAGATGCACCCGCGCATATTGAGCGAATTTACAAACAAGTCCAAAAAGAAGCCGATGCGATTGCGCCAAATAAACCGATTTTAATTGGTGAATCAGGTTGGCCCAGTGGTGGAAAACAACGTGGACTTTCTGTGCCAAGCGTTTTAAATGAAGCCCAATTTATTCGTGCTTTCATTAAAGTGGCAACTCAAAACAATTTTGATTACAACATCGTTGAGGCATTCAATCAGCCATGGAAAGCGGCATTTGAAGGGACAATCGGTGCGAAATGGGGATTGTATGACAGTTCACGCCAACAAGTTTTTCCTTTGACAGGAAAGGCTTATGAAAATCCAAATTGGTACAAACCACTAATTGCTGAAACGATTCTATTTTTGGGTATTATTTGCATTTTCAGAAAAGAATTAACGACTTTAAACACCACTCGTTTGTTGGCTTTTTTAACTATTACGCAAATTTTAGCGACCTTATTTGTATCACAAAGTTTGACGCTTTGGTTGACCAGTTACACCGATTTTCAACGCTTGCAAACGCTGGTTGTTTTGAGTTTTAACGTTGTATTTGCGAGTTTGATGTTGCAACGAATTATCGTAGTGCTGAACAAACAAACACCTGTGCCTGAATTGGCGAAACGGTTGTATTATTGCTTGTTGGCAGTAATTATTTTTGCACTTTGTAAAACGGCAATTTTGGCGTGGAATGGGCGTTATGTTGATTTCCCCACGGCAGTTGTACAACTGATGGTTATCAGTTTAATTGCAATGGCAACTATCAATCGTTTTATTGAAAAAATGCCACTTAAAAACAGCTTAACATTGACGGCATTATTGGGTTATATTCCGAGTAAACCAGTATGTATTAAACGAGTAAGTTATTCACTAGCGTTTTTGAGTTTTGCGCTGATTATTGGTGAAAGCTATTCGTTTATCGTGAGTCGTGATTTTATTATGGCGCATCCATCAATGATAAATCGTTTGGAAATTGCTGTTCTATTTACGCTGGTTAATACACAATTATTACTTTGGTTGGCGAGTTTAAGCATTTTAGCTACGCCATTTTTTATCAGTGGCAACACGCGAAAAGTCGTAAATTCTGCTATAGTTTGAATGCCTTAATTTTTTATTTTTAAATCTGGAGAAAACAAGTGAGTGATGCCGTAGTTTATGTAAATGACAATGATTTTAACGAATTGGTTTTAGAATCAGAATTGCCTGTATTGTTAGATTATTGGGCTGAATGGTGTGGACCTTGCAAAATGATTGCGCCACTTTTAGACATCATTGCTGGTGAGTTTGCTGGTAAATTGACTGTTGCCAAACTTAACATTGACGAAAGCCCAAATACACCACAGAAATACGGCGTGCGTGGTATTCCAACGTTGATGTTGTTTAAAGCTGGCGAAATCGAAGGTACGAAAGTCGGCGCGTTAAGCAAAGTGCAGCTAGTAGAATTTATCAACGCACATTTGTAATCGCCTGTAATTCTAAATAATAAACGCTAAACTTGGCTAAAAAGCTGGGTTTGGCGTTTTTAGTTTGAAATGAGACATAATATGCAGCGTCCTTTTAATACAATTGGCATTATTGGAAAGCCGAGTGATCCCAGTATTTCTGAAGCACTTACCCATATCTGTGCTTATTTAGTTGCACAAAATTATCATGTTTTAGTTGCACAAAATAGTGCGCCATTTGTGCATGACGTTGTCATTGAATCGTGTAATGTATCAGCATTTGGTAAGCATTGTGACGTGGTCATTGCATTAGGTGGCGATGGAACATTTTTAGCGGCAGCACGAGCGATTGTTGCAGATGATATTCCGTTAATTGGTGTGAATTTAGGACGACTAGGTTTTTTGGTTGATATTTCACCAACCGCGTTACCTGAAACATTAGCGCAAATGTTGGCAGGAAATTACACCGAAGAGCAACGTTATTTACTACGCGCAAAAATTATTCGCAATGAACAAATAATTCATGAAGAAACTGCGGTAAATGAAGTCGCTATTCATCGTTGGATTACACCGAGCATGATTGAAATTATCACGAAAATTGACGGTGTGTTTTTGAATTCTCAACGTTCAGATGGTTTAATTATTGCCACGCCGACAGGTTCAACGGCTTATTCATTATCAGCGGGAGGTCCTATTTTATATCCGTCATTACCCGCACTGGTTTTGGTTCCACTGAATCCACATACATTATCAAATCGTCCCATTGTTATTCATGATTCAGCAGAAATTGAAATCAGTTTTTGCCAAAACAAACAGATTAATGCGTTGGTAACGTGTGATCATATTGAAATTCCAGACGTGTTAATTAGTGACAAAATTTTGATTAACAAAGAACCGTTACCAATTACTATTTTGCATCCGATTGGACATGATTTTTTTGAGATTTTGCGGAATAAACTGAATTGGAGTCATTAAAAATTATCCGTAACAAAAATAAGTGATTACTGTAAAATCCAAACCTCACTCCTCAAAAATCTGGAATATCTCGCATGACCATTGCAAAATACCGTTCAATTTTTTCATCGTCAACCGCCCAACAACGTAAAGAAAATTTCGATAACTACTGGGAATTCACTCAACAACACGGTGGTGAATTGTTAGAAGATGATAAAGACTTAGCCATTAAACGCGCACGCCTTCAGTATTTTCAAAATAATCCCATTAAATTACGCAAACCATTAGCGAATCCAGAAGCGTTTTATCGTAACTACGTTGAAATGCAGGACAAACCAGAATCATTAGACAAAATGACATTGATGTTGACGGGGATTTATAAATTTGCGCGACACGAATGGGTTGGTATTAAAGGCGCGTGGGATGTTGTTCCGAATATGGCGAATTCACACAGCATCGAAGATAAAATCAGCCGCATTCATCTAGCGGAAGAATTCTGTCACGTTCGATTATTCGACGAAATGCTGAAAACAGTTGGTTTGGACAAGGTGGAATGGGTTCCATTGTCACCGTGGAAAGAAAAAGTTTACGAACAGTTTCCAAAATTTCCTGGTTTTTTAATGGATACGCCAGCATTTGTAACTGAGTTAATGGGCGTTACGTTTTACTTTCATTTACACGCACTATTCGATGAATTACTTGCTGATGAACCCGAAGTGCGTGAGCGTTTAAAAGAATTGCTCGACGAAATCACCATTGACGAAATCGCTCACGTTGGACAACGCCGCAATTTTATTGGTAGCGTTGGCATTAAAGTATCGAAATGGTTAGTCAAACCGTTTTACACAATGTTCTTCAATGATATTCCAGAAGTCGCGCAATTATTCGACGTGAAAAAAATGATTCAAGACGGCGAAGATTTTGATTTCAACACCGTCCCAAATTACATGATTGAAAAAAGCTGGATTCCGTCTTATTGCAAAGTGTAATTTTTACAATTTTGCTAATTCCGCTGTTATCCACGCTTCCGCTTCGGCGTTAATATCTGCCGCTTTGCGCCCTTTAGTTTCAATGGGCGCACCGATTTTTACTTTAATCGTTCCAGGATATTTAAAAAAACTGTAACGTGTCCAAAAATCGCCCGCGTTATGCACTACTGGAATCACAGGAAAACCTGATTTATGTGCCAACATCGCGCCACCAATGCTAAACGGTAAAACTTCGCGTGCGCCAGCGCGTGTGCCTTCGGGGAAAATTAACACCCAAATTCCTTCGTTCAAATACTTCGTACCGTCCGTAATCAAACTTTTCAATGCGCCACGCGCATTTTTTTTGTCAATTACAATGGATTTCAACAACAATAACGACCAGCCCCAAAGCGGTAAATACAATAATTCTTTTTTTATCACCGCCGATTGCATCGGCAAAATGTAGCGCAAGCCCAAAGTTTCCCACGCAGATTGATGATTACTAAAAATAATCGTCGCTTGTTCTGGATTTACATTTTCTAAGCCTTCGACTTCGTATTTCAAACCGACCGTGATTTCCATTATCCAAAGCATTAAACGACACCATTGCCGTCCAAATTTGTAACGGATTTCAAACGGTGTCCAAAATAACGAAAATAAAATTGTCGCTTCAATCGTGGCGGTAAAAAAAATCATGAAAAAAAGAATGCTCGAACCAATATAAGTTTTCGGGCGATTATCGAGTGAGGAATTTTGCTGCGTCATATAAATTTTCAAAAGTTAAAAGTGAAAGGTTTGGATTTTGTTGCAAGGTTTTTGTGCCGTTGCCTGTTTTGACTAAAATTGGTTTTGCGCCAGCGTTTTGTGCGGCTTGAATGTCGCGTAATGAATCGCCGATAAAATAAATTTGTGATAAATCCACGTTGTAATCGGCGGCAAAGTTTAGTAATAAACCCGCTTTTGGTTTGCGACATTCACACGAATCGTTTGCTTGATGTGGACAAAAATAAACCGCTTCGATTTTGCCACCAACTTTTACTAATTCGTCACGCATTTTTTGGTGAATTAAATTTAACGTTTTTTCATCAAACAAACCTCGCGCCAAACCTGATTGATTAGTTATCACGACAACTTTGTAATCATGCTGATTCAAAAGCGCGATAGCTTGCAAACTGTTTTCAAGCGGCAGCCATTCTTCGAGCGATTTTATGAATTCGTCCGAATCGTGGTTAATCACCCCGTCGCGGTCTAGGAGAATGTATTTTTGCATTTGACTAAATTTTCCCTTCAAAACTAAACCGAAAATTGAGCCAAAAAGTAGTGCTTTCAAGTGCTGGTGCGCCTGGTTTTATATCGGGTAGATAATTGAGCATAGGGTAAAGGCTATTTTCACCCAAAATGTTTTTAACGCTGGCTGATAGTTCCAACTGTTTCCAAGGCGAATATATTACGCTGGCATTGAGCAAATGCGCTCCGTCTGCTTGCGTGCCATTTGGGGAATTCCATGAGTTATAAAATAAATAATTCGCCCCCAAAGAAACTTTTTCCCAAGGCTTAAAAACCACATTTAAACGGCTTACATTTGGAGCTACGCCAGGTAGTTGCGTTTGCCCTCCCGCAGTTTGCCCCGTGTATGAAAGCGCATCGACAAATGAATGGCTAGCCGTGATGTTAAAAGGTTCAGCCACATAATGCACACTTGATTCAAATCCAAATTGTTCGCTACTGCCAGCCTTATTCATATAAAACCAGTACCAGTTATAAGCAGGAACATCGCTGCCCACAGGTGGCAAAGTGATACCGAAGTCATCGCCTCCAACGGCATCTACGTCAATTACATGTAATGCTTTGCTATAAAAAAGTACATTTTCAAACTGCCAGTTTTTATTTAGACGCTGATTAAATGCTAACTCAAATGTTTTCAAAACTTCAGGCTTAACAGACATATTGCCATAACCAGGTATATTTGCGCTGCCTAGTTTGCCAAGGTTTGGTATGCTTAAAAAACCGTCTCCAATGTAACCACCGCTATACGCTAAACCGACTGCGCCACGAATGCCTTCTTGATAAGAAAGCCGAAAAATACCATCTTGCCAAGGCGTAATAAATGCACCAGCACGCGGTGAAAAATGCTCACCCCAATATTGATGCTCATCAAAGCGCAATCCACCGAATAACGTTAGCCACTTGTTAATTTCGTAGTTGTCTTCAATAAAAAAACTGTAAATATCGATATTGGCAGGAAAAACAAACGCATTCTTTTTGTTCAAAGAATTGATAGTTTCTCCATTGAGCTGGGACATATTGTTGATAATAAAGTTTGCGCCGTTTGAGTTATTTAGACCTAATTCATAAAGATGTGCTTCAGAACCCAAGGCTAAATTGTTGCCTTCCCATAAATTATTTAAATGCAAAACTTCTTTAATACCATAGCGAATTTCTCGGTTTCCACCAGCTGTACTTCCAGTTTGAACTGTGTATTGCGACGCATCATCAATCGCTACATCTAATTTGCTTTCAAGATTTATGTCTTTTGTAAAATCAAAATTGTGGTTGAGACCAAAATAATTAAGTCCTTCGCCAACGCCATCGGAATCACGACCGAAGAAATACATATCGCGTGTTTGGTCAACGTGCAGAACATCAAAACTCAATTGCCCGTAACGCAAATGTCCAAAGACACTCAAATTATCAGTACGTTTTAAATGATGTCCAACGTCTGCCAACACACCGCCCTCGCCTGGTGCGCTATCTCCAAATAATGGTGCTTTTGCCGCCCAACCTTCACGACGTAAAGGCTGACCATCATAATTTTTTTGTTGGACAAACACATAACCGTCAGAGTCTTCACGATTAAAAGCGGCTTCCATGCCGCCCTGCCAAGCATTATTTAAACCGCCACCGCCAAGCAAAGTCACTTTAGCATCGCCACATTCAGGAGCTAAATTGTCTGCCGTGCGCGTGATGATATTCACAACACCTTGCAACGCACCTTGTCCAAGCGTTACAGAACCCGAACCTCGCACGACTTCAATTCGTTCAATCCAATCAAAATTAGTGCCGTTAATAATTCCGTTGGGCATACCGCCGTAACGTTCTGCATTGATATTATGCCCGTTGATAAGCATCATAATTTTGGCATTGCTATCAGCGGCAAGCCCACGAAAAGCCCCAACCGTATCACTATGACCTTCGATAACAAAATACCCTGGAATGTACGTCATCAAGGCTTCATTAAGTGTTCGTGCTGCACTGAGTTGTAGTTGTTCTCGCGTAATTACAGTGACAGAAGCGGGTTGTTTTTTAGGGTCAAGTGATACATTAGATGCAACGCTAATCGGTGTTTCAAGTAATTCTTCGATTGGCGCGTCTAACATTTGTTCAACAGATTTACCGCACGTTGCCATTGCCTTTTGAGAATTCAAGCAAACAAGGGTGGCGCAAAGAGCAAAGTATTTATACTTTACATTTTTCAAAGTATTTTTCCT
>SESD01000406.1_pt1 | contig 26774 bp, 24 predicted proteins | sample 3171411 | NCBI WGS metagenome assembly SESD01 (sample SAMN06051880, study PRJNA518727) | freshwater metagenome | biome: subpolar coniferous forest; feature: holomictic lake; material: water; isolation source: holomictic Lake 442, 16.5 m depth | place: Canada: near Kenora, Ontario | collected...
TCGGAGTTTAGAAGCCTGGCATCGTGGCGCAAATACTTATTTGCCATTTGACGTGCGGGTGATTTGGGTGCAAGAAGCCATCGGCGATTTTCATGCGCGTTATCGGGCGATTGCCCGTTTTTACCGTTACGTTATTTTGAATCGCGCCACGCCTTCTGCGTTAAATCGACAAACAACGTGGTGTCCGTTGCCGTTGGATGCTGAAAAAATGCACCACGCTGCACAAAGTTTACTCGGACACCATGATTTCACCTCGTATCGGGCGCAAGGTTGCCAGTCAAAAAGTCCGCTCCGAACGATGTATTTCATCGACGTTCACCGCAAAGGTGAGTTAGTAATTATTGAATTATCGGCGAATGCGTTTTTGCATCACATGGTTCGCAACATTGCAGGCGTTTTGATTGCGATTGGTTCAGATAAACAACCTGTTTCGTGGACACGCGAATTGTTAGACGTGAAAAATCGGCAGTTAGGCGGTGTGACTGCACCATCAGACGGTTTGCATTTGGCGGGTGTTTATTATCCAGAACATTACGGCATTGCGAAAAATCCCATTTTTAACAAATTACCCGCTGATGCACGGCGTTATGATTGAGTTTTTAATTTAGCAACCATCTACATTTTTCAACATTTATTGGAACAAAAACATGAACACTACAACGAATAAATACAAAAACAGTTTTGCTTTTGCTGCCATTAAAACAGGTGGCACAGTCGTGTCGTGGGGCAATCAATATAATGCTTCGAGTAAATATGTGCCAATTGATACCAAAAAAATCGATGATGTTGATGTTACTGGAGTTCAGCAAATTTATTCAACGGATTGGGGCGCGTTTGCGGCATTAAAAAAAGATGGTTCCGTTGTGACGTGGGGAAGTGCAAATTACGGTGGTGATAGCACGACAGAGAAGACTTTAGCTGCGAAACTCAATGGCGATATTGATGTCACGCAAATTTACTCCAACGCTAAGGCTTTTGCAGCAGTGCGAGCGGATGGTTCGGTGGTGACGTGGGGAAATACGACCAATTTCAATAACGCGCTTCAGGCAGCCAGTTTTATCGACCCACCACAATCCAAAGATACCCCACTTCCAACAATTTACTCCACAGGAACTGCGTTTGCTGAATTAAAAAGCAATGGTTCTGTTGTAACGTGGGGAAATGCAGCTTATGGCGGCAACACGGCAGAAGCTACTTTAGCAGCGCAACTCAATGGTAGAGTTACTACTACAAGTACAGACGGTACAGTTATTACTGACGATACCAAAGATGTCACACAAATTTTTTCGACTAACACAGCATTTGCAGCTTTGCGAAAAGATGGCTCAGTCGTAACGTGGGGAGATATATATTCTGGCGGCAACACGGCAGATGCTACTTTAGCAGCGCAACTCAAGGGTAGCGTTACTACTACAAGTACAGACGGTACAGTTATTACTGACGATACCAAAAATGTCACACAAATTTTTTCGACCAACACAGCATTTGCAGCATTACGCGCCGATGGTTCAGTGGTAACGTGGGGAAATGTTAATTATGGTGGTAATAGCACGACAAATACTACGCTGGCAACAGCACTGAATGGTGTGGCAGATACTCAAGATGTCACACACATTTATTCAAACGCTCAGGCATTTGCAGCATTACGAAAAGATGGCTCAGTCGTAACGTGGGGCGATATAACGGCGGGTGGTAGCACAAGCATTGTAGTTTCTGGAAAAGTCATTGATGTTCAAAATCAACTTCTTGCAGATGTTAAACAAATTTATTCGACTGGAACAGCGTTTGCCGCATTAAAAAATGATGGCACGGTGGTGACGTGGGGAAATCAGTTGGCGGGTGGCGCGACGACAAGCAGCTCGATTGTTGCAGGTAAAATTGTTACCGTCGATGCTCAAACGAGTTTCGATGTTAATGTAAATCCTGAACACAAAGTGATAGAAATTTTCTCAACCTACAACAGTTTTGCCGCTTTGCGAGCAGACGGTTCAGTTGTGACGTGGGGAAGCGCGGCAACGGGCGGCGACAGCACGACAGATAAAACGTTAGCTGCGAAACTGAATGGCACAATTGATGTCGTGCAAATTTATTCAACCGATTATGCGTTTTCAGCATTATGCGCCGATGGTTCAGTGGTGACGTGGGGTGGAAATGCACGTTTTGGTTATGGTGGCGACAGCAGCACTGTCAAAGATTTAACGGGCGTGATAGGCTTTTCTGATAGCAATAATCGGTTGCTAAGAGGAACAGCAACAAATGACACGTTAATTGGCGATATTGGCAATGACACGTTAATCGGTGGTTTAGGTCTTGATACATTAACGGGTGGTTTGGGTTCGGATACTTTCAAATTCAATAATACCGATGAATCTGGCGGCATAAAAACCCGCGACATTATTACCGATTTCAATCATACCGAAGGCGATAAAATCGACCTTTCTGCGATTGATGCAAACTCAAATTTGGCAGACGACCAAACCTTTAGTTTTGTTGGTTCAGCGAATTTCACTAAACACGCGGGCGAGTTACATTTTACAAAAGGAATCCTCGAAGGCGATACAAACGGGGATGGCAAAGCCGATTTTTCAATTCAACTCAATGGTGTAACAACATTGGTTGCTGCTGATTTTGTGTTGTAGTGAAACGGGAGTTTTAAGATGAATTATTTATCATTTTACATTCACGGCAACGCCGACGGTCACAACGAAATTTTGGAAATCCTGACAAGTTTTCTCTCTTTTTTTGAAGGCTTAACATCAAGCGGTGGCGCGTCGAACGACTCGAATTTTTTAGAAGGCATTACGAGCCTCGCGAACATTCACCCATTGTTGGTACATTTCCCGATTGCATTTTTGAGTTTATTTGTTGCCGTGGATTTAATTGGCACAGCGGCGAAAAAAACGGAATGGCGCAGTTTTGCGAGCGGTTTGCTTTATATCGGAACTGTGTTTGCGGGTTTCACCGTTTGGGCGGGATTTATCGCCGCTGCCACCGTGCCGCACGGTCACAATGTTCACGACATAATGGAACGCCACGAACAATTAGGGCTTTCGATTTTGGCGTTATCAATGGCATTAACTGCGTGGCGATTGCGCCGACCCGTTGACGGCTGGGGAATTTACAACGCACTAACGGTTATTTTATTAGGCGTAATTATTTTCGGTGCGGATTTAGGCGGCTTGATGGTTTACAAATATGGCGTAGCGGTGGAAGCCGTGACGGTGTCGCCTGAAGACAGTCACCATCACGAATAATGTTTGTGGTGGTAAATTTGCCGTTTCATTGCTTATAAAGGGACATTAACGCAATGCGCGTATCAATTTGCGCGGCAAGCGTTAAATACGCCGCACTTTGGGTAGATTCAAAAAGACGTTTAAATTCAGCTTCGTTCATGTGTTCGGGTAAACCACGCGGATCCGGCATAAGGTCGCGGTAATCGGTAATTTCAGAGGTTAATTTTTGAATACGTCGGGCATTTTCAGGTGACGAAACCGCTAATTCACCAAAACGACTTCCTGCTTTGTCGGCGGTCAAATCAACAAAACTAAACCCACTTCCCCCCGCTCGGGTGTCGCTCAATTCTTTGACTTCGCCCAACGCATTCGCGACCTGACTATTGATGGAAGCAGCCAATGCTGCAGTACCAATGAAATGCTGCGCTAAATCCGACCGTTTATACAAAAAGGCAGGAATGTGTGGCGCGTCTTCTGCGTTGACGTAATCGTTAATGGCTAAAATGGCACTACGATTTTCTTGAATCGCCGTCTCTAATGTCGCACGTTGATAGGCTAATTCAAACACCGCTTTTAATAATTCGGCGAGCGATAATCGCCATTTTGAATCGCGTTGTGCGAGAACTTCGGCGATTTTTTGCCGATAAAGTTGGCGACTTTCGGTGTTAATTTGCGTGCTTTGGTGAATGGCATCGTAAAAAATCGTGAGCGTTTTGTCATCGATGGCAACGTGCCGAATCGGTTTCGTCGCCAGAATAAAATAATCATTCAAAAACGAATAGCGAATCAGCGCGTGAATCGCCCAATTCGCTAATTTTGCCGGTAATACTAATCGCCCCACTTTAAACTTCGTAATGCGTGGCAACGGTTCATCTATTACGCTACCTAAGCGAAAACTCACCGTAAAATAATGGGCGAACCGATTAGGCGGCAAGGTGAAAGTCGCGCTGCAACGCAGTTTATGGTTAATCAATTCAATGTGAATCACACTTTGTCGATAGCGATTCAGCAAATAATTCCCGGCAAGATTTAAATCCGCCTCCGTAAACGTAATCGCCGCAATTTCGTCGGGTTTTATTTTGGTACCTTCGTACAAAATTTTTCGTGCTTGCGTGATATTTTCGGAGGTGAGTTTGGTTTGTAGTGGTTGATTATTCTCAGAGCGTAAACCGCTTATCAACACAAAAGCACACAATAAAAATAGCAGCACGAAAAATCCCGCGACAATTCGCCCAACAAAAATAAGATTAACTCGGCGTATCATTATGCAAATTCGAGTTTTAATCCGTCGGTGATTAAATGCTCCACTTCATGCTTTAAATCGGCGTGCGTCAGGGGCGACGCATTTAACCAACCTTCTGGAAAACGTAAGGTTATTTTGGATTTTGTGCATAAAAATTGAAAGGGCGGCAATTCATAATCTTGACGATTACGATGCAATAACACGGCGAGGCGTAGCAACAACGCTAATTTGGGAGCTTCGAGATTCCACGGTGCGGGTAAATCGGCGAATATCTTTAACGGAAATTTACGGCGATGCGCTCGCACAATGGTCGCCAATAACATTTGATCTTGTCGTGAAAAACCCGCGAAATCGCCGTGTTCAATGACATACGCGCTGTGTTTATGATATTGATTGTGGGCAATATCGCGCCCAAGTTCGTGCAACTCTGCTGCCCAATACAAAAACTGCTGCGCTTGTTCCAGCTCAATTTGAAGGTAATCGGGCGGTAATTTTGCCAGCAAATAATCCAACGTGTGTTTAATCCGTAGCGCGTGTTGATTATCGACATGATAACTTTCGGCAACGCTGCGAACCGTTGCCGCCCGAATATCATGATCGTAAATTCGCCCCAACAAATCGTGAATCAGCCCTTCGCGTAACGCGCCATCCGACACCGTCATTTGGCAGATATTCAGGCTTTGAAACGTCGCATAAACAATCGCCACGCCGCCGATAAACACCGGCAACCGCTCCACATCGAGGTCGGGCAAATTCAATTCGTTAATGTGTGTACAAGTGAAAATATGCTGTACCAATTGTTCTAAACCGTCGAGGGTAATGCCGTTGTTGCTCCAATTTTTGGCATTCAAAACTTTATCAATGGCGCGTAAACTGCCAGACGCGCCAATCGCTTCGTCCCAGTTTTTACGGTGAAATTCTTGTTGAAACGGTTCTAATCGCCGTTGGGCAAATAAAACCGCTTCGTTAAATGCCGCTTTCGACAGTTTGCCATTTTTAAAAAACAAATTGCTCACCGTCACGCACCCCATCGGCAAACTTTCTTTGTCGAGCGGATTGTCACCGGAACCAATGATATATTCGGTGCTGCCGCCGCCAATATCCATCACTAAACGCAACTTCGCCGGACTGCTCAAACTGTTCGCTACGCCTTGATAAATCAATCGCGCTTCTTCAATTCCCGAAATAATGTGAATCGGATGATTTAACGCTCGCTCGGCTTTTTCTAAAAACTGCGCGGAATTTTTCGCGGTACGCAAGGTACTCGTGCCAACAATACGAACACTTTCAGGCGAAAAATGCCGAATTCGTTGTCCGAAACGTTCCAAACAAGCCAACGCACGTTCTTGAGTGATTTCATCAAGATAGTTTTTACTATCTAAACCCGAAGCCAAACGTACCATTTCTTTTAAACGATCAATTGTTTTCAATTTACCGTCGGTCAAACTACACACAATCATGTGAAAACTGTTTGAGCCTAAATCGACGGCGGCAACACAACTAGGTGGTTTTTTTAACACAGAAAGTTCCTATTTTTTAAGGTGTTATTGATAATTTTTATTTCTTTCACACTTAACCCATAAACCAACACATCAATCTCGCGATAAAAGCCACTCGCCCGATTGTGAAATTGCCCGATACATACTGTCTGGCGCAAGGTCAACTTCGTCATCGCCCCACGATACAAAACCATCTGCGACTTGAATTTGATTGAAAAAATCAGGATTTTTTAATTTTTCAAACACACCGTAAAGATAGGACGGCAAAAATCGAACATTCCCACTTAAACCATCAGCAAAACGCACCGCAAAAGATAATTCACCAATTACGCGAGCTTCAATTACATCGTAATACATGAAAACTTCCTTTTAGGGTAACGGTTTAATTTTAGTTGGTTCATGATGCAAACGGCATTTGTCCCAATCATTCAATAATTCTTCTTGGTGCAATTCCGCCCAATCCAAAACCAAATTCAATGCCCGACGCGGTAATTTCCCATCAGCCACATCAAGCGTTTGAATGTTAATCGACGCTTTATACTCTCCATATTGCGCGTGAAAATGTGGCGGTGCGTGTTCCTCAAAAAACATTCGGATAATAATTCCGTAAAATTTACTAATCGTTGGCATTTTATTTCCCTTCCACAAAAAATCTCCTCGTCACTCAACCCATAAAGCCAATAGAACAACATATCAATCACAATCCCAACTGAAAACTCAGCGCATCAATGATTTCAGTTTGCGTGTCATCGTTTTTCACTTCGCCCAATTTTTTAATCAGCCGTTTTTTATCAACAGTTCGGATTTGGTAACAAAGCACCAGCGAATCTTTATCCAATCCTGATTTTTCTTTTTTCAACAACACTTCATTCGGGTAAATTCTGCGACCATGTTTTAGCGACGTAAGCGGTAAAATGTTTATCACCGGTAAAATGGCGTTAACGTCATTATCGCTAATTACCAAAACAGGGCGCGTTTTGCCTTGTTCCGAGCCAATCGTTGGGTCAAGATTCACCAAATAAATACTCCAACGCATCACCATTTCTCACCATCAACATCAGCAAAATCATCACTAATCATCTGTAGATCACTCAAGAAAAGCCCATCGTGCTGGCTCGCTTTTAATTGCGCGAGTTTGTCAGCTCTCGAATTTTTCGGCGTTTCTTTGAATAACAAAATCACTTCCATCATTTGATTTTCATGAATACTCGCAGGCACTTCAATCACAATTTTATGATTTTTTGGCACACGTTTTAGCTGTCTTAACGCAATCATTTTCAACCCTTCACAATTAAAATCTCTTCTATCGAAAACTTAAAAGCAAATCCCCCTGCGGCTATCGCCGCTCCCCCTTCAAAAAGGGGGAAAAGACGGTAAAGCAAAAACACACGCTTTTTAATCTTTCGCCCCCTTTTTGAAGGGGGCAGCCTGCAAGGCTGGGGGATTTGCTCTAATGTTCCGGATAACCTTCATTTCCCACCCTCAATTATTCTAATTTCATCTTCCGACAACCCATAAAGCCCATAAACCAACACATCAATCTCACGTTCCAACGCGCTGGTGTCGTTGCCGGCTTTTTTATCGGCAAGGATTTTGTCCACTAATTTGATAAACGGTTGTTGTTCGGATTCGGGGATTTGTTTAATTGGAAATTGCTCTATTTTGTATTTCTTCCATCTATTTGTTCCCATTCCAGAAGTTGTAGAAATTTGTTCAAAATACCATTGAGCTAAAGTTGAATTCAAAATCGACAAAATAAATTTTAAATTCTCTCCAGTCATTAAAAAAACCGTAGCTTCTACATAAATTCCGCTGTCGTCGTAGGTAAATTTTGCTTGGTCGGATAACTCGCCCCAAATTATTTTTGGCTTGTCATATAGTTCTGAAAAAGTAGCGGGTACGTTTGTCCAATGCTCGCCTTTACTTGGTCTTATTTCTAATTTTAACGCCCATTGCTTCATCTTCTTTTGGCGCAGCGATTAAGGTGTTGGCGGCGATAATTTTAAAATCCAAGTTGGGCAACGGACGAATACCGAAGTTGTTGGATTTATCGCCGTGCGATTTTTGGTCAACGATGAGCGAAATGAAAAAGCGTAATTTGCTGATTTGGGTGGCGATGGGTTGAATGTCTACGCCGTGGATGCAGTTTTCGATTAAGAAGAGTTTGCGTCCGTAATCGAGTTCGTTATTTTCAAACGCGGCGTTGATATTGGCGGCGAATTTTTCGCGTAACGCGCTGTCGTCGATGATTTTGAGTTTAGCGATTTGACGGTCGCGCCATTTTTCATTTTTGGGGTCGAGTTTGGACAACACGAAAACGAGTTTGTGCAAAATTCCCATTGGAAATGCACCCGAACCGCAAGCGGGGTCGAGGATTTTTAGGTTGTCGATGGCAGAAATTAAAGCGTTGGTTTGTGGCGCGTCGAACGGGTTTTGAGTGTTTTCGTAATTCAATAATTCCCGTAGGTGCGGCTTCAGCCGCATTTTTAATTCAAGCAATGCGGCTGAAGCCGCACCTACGTTTACGTTTAGGGTTGATTCAAAATACGCTAGCAACGATTCATCCACCATATAATCGACAATTTCACGCGGTGTATAAAATGAACCCGTTTGTTTTCGTGCGGTTGTACCTGTTTCAGGATTGTAAGCGGCGAGTAAATTCTCAAAAACCTGCCCCAATAATTCGGGGTCGAGCGCAATATCTTCTTCGAGCGGTGTATTTTCTTCGACAGTGAATTTATGATTTTGCAGAATATCAATCAAGCCATAAACCGTGACCTTCGATTTCTTTTTGTTGTCATACGCCGCGCTTAAATCGACGTTTGTGTATTCACCGAAAAAGAGTTTATCGGGTGTAATCGCTTGTTTTTTGGCTTGTGTGCTAAAACCATCAAGGCGAATTTCGGGCGAATTATCCGTTTTGCGTTGGTCTAAACAATCGAACAAACCGCCGTTTAAAAATGGGATGTCGTCAAAATGAATTTTGAAATCGGCATCGTTGAACAATTCAGCATAACGATAAACAAGTTGATTGCCGTAATCGCCTCGCGCGAAACCGTCGTAAATCACTTTGCGTTTATCAATCGGCATATTGAGCGTGGCAAAAAACAGGTTTTGCAAAATCGCTTTATAAAAAATCGTGTCGTTGGAATTTTCGCCCGTGAAGTTTTTGAGCATTTTGGCGAGTGCTTTTGGCTCAAAAAGTTCAGGATTGATTAAGCCTTTTTCTTTCATAAACCAAACAAACAACAGCCGCGTTAATAAACGGATGAGTGATTCGCTTTGATGCTGTTCATCAGGAATCAAATCATCGATGGCGCGAATTTGCGGGAATTTCACTTCTGAAAGCGCGAGCAAATACCAATCGAACAGTTTTTCATAGAATTGTTTGTTGAGTTCTTTTGTATTTAAAACTTTTTGCCAAGCGTTGTGCAACTCAACGAAATTCGTAGGTTTAGGTTTTAAATTTGAAAACGCCAAATCTCCCAAAATATCCAAATGGGCGCGATGCGGTTTTTCGAGGCGAATATCTTTAATCAGTGTGACTTTTTCTAACACGTCGCGGCTTTCGTCACGTTTATGAAGGCGGCGATTGATAACGGAAAGCGTCAGCGCGTCGCCGTGTTTGAACAAAACTAAAATGGGTGCTATATCAAATTTTCGATTAAGTTCACGAGTGATTTTGGCTAAATCCGAGCGCGAATAATACGATTTTTTGAGTTCAATCCCAAAAATCATGTAAGCGTGAATTTCTTGCTCACCCACTCGCAACGCCGCCATTTTGGTATTTTCAGGCGTTAAGAAAAATAGTTGATCAACGTAAATCCATTCTGAAACCAGCGCGTTGGTTTCATTCAACGGTTTGAGTTCGCGTGCGAATCCGGCGTAAGTTTTTTGAGTAAGCGGCTGGCTGTCTTTGGTGTTGTAGCCGAGCATTTCAAAAAACGACAAAGCATTTTCTGTGAAATCGCCGGTTTTGAATGCGTTTAATGCTGTTTCCATTTCTATTCCAAAAATTATTTAATAATCAACCAAGTAATCAAATCGAAATCCGACAACGCAGTGAGTTGTTTTTTGGCAGGAACCAACACCGCGCCACGTCCGCCCAATAAACTTTGTTGCCCTTTGGTTTTAACAATTTCGACCAATTCGGCAACGGCTTTTTTCAATAAGTCGCTATAAATTGACACATCCGTGCCGTTTTTCGTTTCATGATTAAACAACTGACACAGCGTTTCATAAGGCGTTTCGCGCTGCTCACACAATAATTTAAACACTTCTAAAATTTGTTTCGCGTGCGTGTAATGATAACGAACCGTGCCATTATCACCGATATAAACCAAAAAATGCGGATGCAGCGGATTGATTTTGGCGTTGCTATCGTTATCCGATTTTTGCCGCAAACAAAAAATCACGCCCGATTGAATCACCTCTTTTTCGATGTCAGAAAATTCTCGTTTCGACAAATTTGCGTGCATTCCCGATGGACACGGAACCAGCGCGTGCAATCCCAACGGCGCGTCTTCCAACTGTTGGCGAATGCGATCCAAACCGTCTAACAACTCACTCCGAAAATTATCCAAGGTAAAATCCGTGAGCGAAATTGTTTCGTCGGTATCCTCCAAATCCAACACGTCATGTTTCAATTTTTCCAATTGATGGTGGCGGTAATTCAACTCATCGCTGTCTTCCTCGTCACTCAATAAATTATCATCACCCGTCGCAGTCAAATCGACCAACACCATGCGCGTTTCGACTTTATTTTTCAAACCAAGATACACATCCAATTCTGCCGTCACCCAAAAATTCACCATTTGAATGATTTTATTCGTGCTGCCCAATCGATCAATCCGCCCAAAACGTTGAATAATTCGCACCGGATTCCAATGAATATCGTAATTTACCAAATAATCACAATCCTGCAAATTCTGCCCTTCGCTGATGCAATCGGTCGCAATCAACAAATCAATTTCAATCGTTTCCGTTTTAGCACGTTGTTTTGAACGCGGCGAAAAATTGGTCAAAATACTGTTGTAATCGTTTTTGCCGAACGTGGTTTCCGTCCGCGATCCACAAATTAACGCGCTGTGGAGATCGAATTCGTCGCGCAAATTTTCATAAAGATACTGCGCTGTGTCCGCAAACGCGGTGAAAACGAGAATTTTTTGGTTGCCTTCATTCAGCGGATTTTTTAATTTTTCAGCGATCCGCGCTTTTAATTCCAGCAATTTGGCATCACGATCTGGCGTAATTTTTTTCGCGTCATCGTGCAAACTGCGTAACGCAGCTTTATCCTTCTGCAACGCTTCCAGCCACTCATCCAAACGCAAATCCGCTAAATGAAACTTCAATTTTTGCCCAACAAAATCCGCGCCATTTTCTTCTAAATCGGCTTCATCGACACTTTCAATTTCAATATCAGTTTCTTGTCCGGCGTTGAATGCGGTGATTTGATTTTCTAAACGTTCAATTTTTTTCAACGTTCGCGCCAAGGTAATTTCAAACGACGAAATCGAACTTTCGAGGCGTTTAAGAAAATTCGTTTTCATCATGCCGGTTAAATTCAACTCGCGTTGTTCACCCACTTTCGCGTGATATTTGGCTTTTTTCGCGTCTTGAACGTAGCCAGTCGGATTAAAAATCGCCAATTCGTACTGCTTAATTTGCTGGTTGATGGCTTCAAAATTAGGAAATTCACCGTGACTATCAATTTCCGCATAAATCGAAATCGGTTTATGGCGTTTAGGAAAATTGCCAATCGCCTCGACGTTGTACGAGCGAATAATGTGTTTTCGAGACCGTGCAATCGTCAATTCGTCCAACACCGTGAAAAATCCGCCATCCAATTGATTAAACAAGTCTTTCGTATTTCGTTTGGGCGTAGTTGCCCAGTCAGAAAATTGTTTTTGTGCGTCGCCTAACGTTTGCGTTAAATTTTTCACGCGGCAACTGTCAAGCAACGCATCGTTTTTGCCTTCGGTAATAAAGGCAATTTGATTACTCAAATCACGCAAACTATTATTCACCGGCGTGGCGGAAAGCAAAAGCACTTTGGTTTTGCCGCCGGATTTGATGATTTTTTCCATCAACCATTTAGCGCGATTGAGAACTTTGTCACCGTTGGGACGATTTTTTTCGAGCGGATTGCCACGAAAATTATGCGATTCGTCGATAACCACCAAATCAAAACTTTCCCAATGAAAATTCGCTAAGTTGATGCCATTTGCTTTTGAAATGCCCGACGCGCGTCCAATATCTGTGTGGAAAATCACCGAATAATTTAACCGGTCGGCTTTGAGCGGATTGGATTCGTGATGTTGATTCGCTTGGTAAAGCGTCCAATTTTGACTCAGGTTTTTCGGACAAATCACTAACACGTTTGAATTGCGACACTCGAAATACTTAATCACTGCCAACGCTTCAAACGTTTTGCCTAAACCGACACTGTCAGCAAGAATACAGCCGTTGTGTTTGTTAATTTTGGTAATCGCCGACGTGACTCCGACTTTTTGGAAATCGTACAATTTTTGCCAAACCGCCGTTTCATAAAAACCACACGCCGCACACAAAAAATCCGTGGCTTGCCGCTCTTTCAAATACGTTTCAAATAAATGAAACAGCGTTTTTAAATAAACAAAATACGGCGAATGCTCCACATAAAACCGTTCGAGATAATTCAACACGTCTGCTTTCACGTCTTTAACGAGCGTTTTGTCATGCCAAATTTCGTCAAACCAGCGTTTTAAATCTTGTCTGTCACGTTCGCTATCGACGATTAAATTGAGTTCAATGTTTGAATTGCCTTCGCCTAAACCGTGCAAGGTAAAATTTGAACTGCCCAACAACGCGGCTTCTACACCGTGATGGTCGATGTGATACAGTTTTCCGTGCAATAAATTTGTTTGAATTAGCGAGCGGATTTCGACTTTTTCAACTATCCAATCCGCGCAGGCTTTCGCGAGGGATTTTTGTTTAAGACGATTTAATAACGACAAATCGTTATCGACAATGGCGAAATTTTTAGCTTCGGTTTGGGTTAAATCACACGGTTTGACAAAGGCGGGTTCGCCAAATAAAAATTGCAGTGTGTCGATAGATTCCAATTCGTCGCGCAACGCTTCAAAGCCAAATAAACTAAAATACGCGGATACGAAACGTAATTGACTGGCAGGTTGGATTTTTTGCTGGAGAAAATCGCCGACTTTGCCGAAATGGCGATTGTCACGGATGCCGCTCATCTATCGAGCCACAAATTATCAATCAAGCGTGTTTTGCCCAATTTTGCCGCCACTAAAATAATCAATTCTTTATCGTTCAACGTGGCAAATTGCAAATCCGAACGACGCGCCACGTTGAAATAATCCACGTCAAAACCCGCGTGCGTTAATGCTGAAATTGCACACGTTTCAACGTCTACAATAGTTTTTCCAGTGATTAAATTATCACGCGCGTGTTGCAGAATGTGATAAATTTTCGGCGCACAAATACGTTCTCGTTCACTCAAATAACCGTTGCGCGAACTCATCGCCAACCCGTCGATTTCCCGCACCGTCGGCACGCCAATAATCTCAATCGGCAAATGTAAATCACGCACCAATGTTTGAATCACCACGAATTGCTGAAAATCTTTTAAGCCAAATACTGCGACATTCGGTTGCACGATATTGAATAATTTACACACCACCGTTGCCACGCCATCGAAATGCCCAGTCCGTGACGCGCCACAATAATTTTGTGAAACCGCCGAAACCGTCACGGTTGTTTGAGCGGTTGGCGCGTAAATCGTTTCAACCGACGGCAGAAAAACCACATCGCAACCTTCGGCGGCTAATAGTTCACAATCGCGCGATTCGGTGCGTGGATAATTGGCTAAATCTTCGTGAATGCTAAACTGTGTCGGATTGACAAAAATACTCACGATGACTTGGTCGGCGTGTTTTTTTGCTTCGCGCACTAGTTGTAAATGTCCCGCGTGTAAATTACCCATTGTTGGCACGAAAGCCACGCGCTTATTGGCATTTCGCCACGCGCGAATGTCTGAAATAGTGTGAAGTATTTGCATAATATGAGGGAAGTTAAAAATTAAAAACTGTGTTCAGGGGTGGGAAAAGCGTTTTGTTTAACGGCAAGATAATAATTTTTTAACGCGGATTCAATCGAATTTGTGTCAACCAGAAAGTTTTTTGAAAAACGTGGACGTTTGCCCGTGCCAATTCCCAACATATCGTAAACCACTAAAACTTGCCCATCGCACGCGCCACCCGCACCGATGCCAATGACAGGAATCGTTAATTGTTCGGTAATTTGTTGTGCCAATTCGGCTGGAACGCATTCTAAAATCAGCATCGATGCGCCTGCGTTTTGAATCGCTAACGCATCGGCGAGTAATTGCGCGGCAGATTCTGCGGCTTTTCCTTGTACTTTATAACCGCCCAACTGATGAATAAATTGCGGCAATAATCCTAAATGTCCGCAAACGGCAATGCCTTGAGAAACTAAAAACTGCACGATTTCAATCTTCGCGCCTTCTAATTTCACCAATTTTGCGCCACCGTTTTGGATGAGTGCCGCCGCATTTTGTGCCGCCAATTCGGGCGTGGCATAAGTCATAAAAGGCAAATCCGCAATGACTAAAGCCCGTTTGCAGGTTTTTGTGACGCAGCGCGTGTGATAAATCATGTCATCAATTTTGACGGGCAACGTGGTCGTGTGACCTTGAATCACCATGCCAAGCGAATCACCGACCAAAATTACGTCAATTCCTGCCGCGTCAATCAACGCACCAAAACTGGCATCGTAAGCCGTTAAACACGCGATTTTTTCGCCACGCTGTTTCATCGCCAACAAATCCAAATGCGTGAGCGGCGAACTCGAATTCGAGCTTAAATAACTAGACGACATCGGACAATTGCACCAAATCGTTTAAAGGGCAACGCGCCACGAGTTCCGCGAGTTTTCCGTGATTAGGAATCGCCAAATCGGGGGCAATTTCAGCCAACGGATACAACACAAACGCCCGTTCCGCCATGCCGTAATGCGGCACAACTAAATCAGGGGAATTCAAAACTTCGTCACCAAACAACAAAATATCAATATCCAACGTGCGCGCGCCCCAACGTTCAAGACGCACCCGCCCATGTTCATTTTCAATCGTTTGCAACGCTGCCAATAAAACCAGCGGCGGCAAATCTGTTTGAATCGCCATCACTGCGTTGACGTAATCGGGTTGATTTTTTGAACCCATCGATGGACTGCGATATAAACTTGAAAATGTAATTTCTTCAATGCCAATCACCGCACAAATTGCCGTTCGGGCAGCGCGTAATTGTTCAATCGGCGTGTCTAAATTACTGCCTAAACCTAAATAAGCGCGTGTTTTCATAACCATAATTTAAGACTCAGAGTAAATAACAAGAGGTTTCGCTTTTTTGCGATAAGTGCGTTTTTTCTTGGGTTTTGCTGCGACGGGTTGCGGCTGCGTCATTTTGCGCTGTTCCGATTCGCTCGCCGCTTGATACGCCGTCCACCATTCCGCCAATTCCGTTGACGCACTGCCCGTTTGAGCGCGTAACATCAGAAAATCATAAGCCGCACGAAAACGGGGATGCGTCAGTAAACGATACGGTTTCATGCCCACTTGCGAACTGAATTTTGGCTGCAAACTCCATACTTCCCGAATCGCTAACGTAAAATGACGCGGTATCGCCAAACGCCGAACTTGCTGCGTTAAAACCTCCCCCGCTGCTTCATAATAGGCAATAGATTCGAGTTCGCCTTTCTTAATTTTTTCATCCGCGCGTTGCTGCATCGGTTCAAATAATAATGCCGCAAAGAGAAAATAGGACTGAACCGTTTTGCCTTCAGCGACACGATCATCGGCATTTTTCAGCGCGTTAATTATCATCATTTTGGGGAAATGCGCCGCTTCGTGCGACAAACTTTTTTCAACGGCAGGAAATAACATGCCGAATAAACCGTATTGCCGCAACATTTCAAACGTCTGCACGCCATAACCCGACAAAAATAATTTAGGGATTTCGTCGTGCAATCGTGCCGCTGGAATACTGGCTAACAAATGCGCGTTGAGCGGAATGGCTTGTTCGCAATCGTGATGTAATTTAAACGCCAATTTCACCGCAAAGCGCACGGCGCGGAGCATTCGCACAGGATCTTCCCGAAAACGTTCACTGGCATCGCCAATTAAACGAATTAAACCGGCTTTATGATCATCCATGCCGCCGACAAAATCGACAATCGAAAAATCCCGAATGTTGTAATACAGCGCGTTGATGGTGAAATCCCGTCGCCACACGTCTTCGTTAATCGAACCGTAGATATTATCTTGTACAATCCGCCCTTCTTTTGTTATCCGGGGCGCGTCTTTTTTGTCGTCGCTAATGGCTTTGCGAAACGTGGCGACTTCGACAAATTCGCGCCCGTAAATGACATGCGCCAATCGAAATCGTTTGCCAATTAACCGACAATTGGAAAAAATATCGGCAATTTGTTCCGGTTCGGCATTGGTGACTACGTCAAAATCTTTAGGTTCGCGTCCGAGTAATAAATCGCGCACACAACCGCCGACCAAATAGGCATCAAAGCCTTCTTTTCGCAAGCGATACAAGACCTTCAGCGCGTGTTCGCCGACTTGTTGGCGCGAAACGTTATGGTCAGAACGCGGAATAATGGTTGCGCCGTCATATGTTTCTGCTGTACGAGGGACAACTTCAGGCAATTTTTCGATAAATTTTTGGCGAGCAATTTTTGCCGATCGAATAGGCTTTTTGTCTGAATCTGCAAAGTTTTTTAAAAAAGTTAAAATGGCGTTCACACTCAATTGGTTTTATTCATAATGTGGCTAATATCATTACAATTCATGCACAGTTAATCAACACTTCTTTTCTTTTACCAGAAAGCTCGTCAAGCCCCGCATCTTTAGGGTGGGGCTTGACGGGGATTTTGATTTTGTTTGTGTTAGAATTATCACGTTGGGTATACTGTTGCTGTGTACTTCCGCACTCTGGCTTGCTAGCTACAGAGTGGTTGAAATAAGGTGTTTTTCAGAGACACTCCTTTCGGGCATGGAAGGCTAAACTAAGAAATCCCCTGCTTTTTAGGCGGGGGTGGATGTCAAATTGCCCTTTTGAATAGAGTAAAATCGGCATTGTTTTTTTATTCTTTTCATACGCGCCAAAGTGTGCGCGTTCAAATCTGGAGTTATTATGTTTAAAAGAATTATTACGGGTTTGGTTGACCAGCCCTTTTTAACCAGTATTTTTGTCACTGATTTTTTCATATTATCTATGGGACCGCGTCTGCCGATGATTGCTTCGTTTTTAATGCTTGGATTGTTAGTCGCCATGACCATGTATTTTGGACAAAAATTATCGTTATTTAAAATTTAATTCCGTGTTGTTTTATTTTTACGGCGTATTTACTTAATGCTTATGTTACAAACACCTAGTTTAATGCGCCGTTTTGCAGCGATTGTTTATGATTCACTTTTACTGGCAAGTGTTCTGTTTGTCGCTACCGCGTTAATTTTACCATTTAATGCCGGACAGGATTTTAGAAATCATCAAATTTTCTACTCTTTTTATTTGCTGATGGTTAGCTTTATTTTTTATGGTTGGTTCTGGACACATGGCGGACAAACATTGGGATTGCGGGCGTGGAAACTTCAAGTTTTAACGTTCGACCTCCAACCCATAACATGGTTGCAAGCGTTTGAACGTTTCAGCGGTGCCATCGTATCGTGGGGGATGCTCGGATTAGGTTTTTTATGGTCAATCCTGAATGAAGAAAAACACTGTTGGCATGATACGTTGTCTAAAACCGCGATTTTTTATCGCCCGAACAAATAACAAATTAACTGCTTGGAATGGCGAAAACGTCGTAATAATTAATTATGGATTGATAGCAAGATGAAATCGTGGGCAAGCAGTATTTTTTCTAAAAAGCCAGTGGGTGCTGGCGAGATGACGTTGACTACACATTCCACCGAAAAGAAAATGGTCAGAGTTGTTGCCGTAAGTGAAAATACGAAACCAATGACGGTGAGTCATGAAAAACAACCGTTAATCATCCTAAAAAAATTAGCTCCCATTCGTGATTTAACGGATGAAGATATTGAGCAAATTGAACAAAGTATTTTGCAATATGCCGCCAATTCTATTATTTTTACTTTGCACGAACAAAGTGAACACGTTTACTACCTGCTCAAAGGCGAGGTCGAACTTCAATCGAACGGTGGCGCAAGTTATACCGTCACGGAAGGTTCGACGTTGGCTCATTTGCCGCTGAATAGTGGCAAAGTCTGTGGTGCCACGGCAATTACAACAATGCCTTGTTTGATTCTTTCAATTCCTGTTACAGCTGTCAGGTGGTGGGTGAATAAAAGTCGAACGCGATACCCCCAGCAAAATAATCTTTTAGAAATCATTGATATTGATCGACCGAAAGAAATTCCCGATACACCCTTTTTTAATAATTTCTTTCAAGCCTGTAAAGAAAATAAACTCAATTTACCCGTATTGCCGCAGGTTGCGATAAAGCTCCGCAAAGCGATGCAACATGATATTAGTATTAACAATGTGATTAAAATCATTGAAGTCGATGTGTCTATCGTAGCAAAGCTGATTCAAGTTGCGAATAGTGCGTTATATGCCCCTACGACACCGATTAAAAACTGTCACGATGCCGTGACGCGTTTGGGTTTGGAAACGACTCGAAAACTCGTGATGGGAATTAGCGTGAAGCAATTGTTTCACTCTAAATCACCGCAACTCATGGCGCAAATGCAGGACTTGTGGAAAAAAAGTTTACTCGTGTCGAGTTTAAGTTTCGTATTGGCTCAGGAATCGGGGCAAGTTAATCCAGAAGATGCACTGTTAGCAGGATTGATTTGTGATATTGGTGCCATTTCGTTAATTCATTTTGCCGAACAACACCCCGATGGCTCTCCTAATTTGCGGGACGTAGAGAGTATTATGCCGTATTTAAATTCGGCGGTGGGTGCATTAGTCTTGTATAAATTCGACTTTCCCCGTGACATCACAGAAATTCCTAAATATGCTGAAGATTGGTATTACGAAAGTGACGGCGATACGTTGACGCTCATTGACGTGGTGATTTTGGCGAAATTACACAGTTATTTTGGCACCACACACGCTAAGGATTTACCGTATATCAATTCAATTCCGGCGTATGCTAAATTAAAAAATGGTAAATTAAATTCTGATTTTTCATTGGCTATTTTAGCCAAAGCACATCAACGTATTGATGATGTCATGCGTTTATTTTCCTAAATGATGAAAACATTAGTCGCTTTTTATAAATCGCCGCCACAGATGAACGACGCAATAATGGTGCAAACATCGTGATAATCAAAAGATTAATCATAATCTTCATTAAGCGAATAACTAATCTTTTTTCTAAAAAGCCAGCGGAGCCTAAAAAGAAGATTCTAATTAAAAATCCGCAACTCGCGACCCCTAATCAGGCTGTCGTCAGCAAAAATACGCAACCTGTTGTGGTCACTTCTGAAAAACAATCGTTGGCGATACTAAAAAAATTAGCCCCCATTCGTGATTTAAACGATGAAGATATTGAGCAAATTGAACAAAGTGTTTTAAATTACACAGCTGAATCTGTCGTGTTCACTTTAGGCGAAAAAAGCGAACATATTTATTATTTACTTGAAGGCACGGTTGAACTTCAATTGGACGGCGGCGCAAGTTATATCGTCATAGAAGGTTCTACTTTGGCTAATTTGCCGCTGAATAGTGGCAAAGTCTGTGGTGCCACGGCAATCACAAAAACGCCTTGTTTTATTCTTTTGATTCCCACCACTGTGGTGCAATGGTGGATAAATAAGAGTCGAGCGCGTGTACAACAAAACCATAATTTAGAAAAAATTGATCACGACTTGCCGAAAAAATTACCGAATACCCCCTTTTTTAATAGTTTTGCTCAAGCCTATAAAGAAAATAAACTGAGTGTCCCGTCGTTACCCCAAGTTGCGATAAAACTCCGTAAAGCGATGCAACATGAGATTAGCATTAAAGATGCAATTAAAATTATTGAAGTCGATGCGCCCATTGTGGCAAAGCTGATTCAAGTTGCGAATAGTGCGTTATATGCCCCTACGACACCGATTAAAAACTGTCATGCTGCCGTGACGCGCTTGGGTTTAGAAACGACTCGAAAACTCGTGTTGGGAATTAGTGCGAAACAATTATTTCAATCTAACTCGCCGATACTTAGGGCAAAAATGCAGGACTTATGGAAAAAAAGTCTGTACGTTTCTAGTTTGAGTTTCGTACTCGCTCAAGAATTGGGGCAAGTGAATCCAGAAGACGCGCTGCTCGCTGGGTTAGTGTGTGATATTGGCGCAATTCCGTTAATTCATTTTGCTGAACAGCATCTTGATGTTTTACCGAATTTGCAAGATTTGCAAAGTATTATGCCGTATTTAAATCCAGCCGTTGGTTCTTTAGTATTATGTAAATTGGGCTTTTCCAGTGACATCACAGAAATTCCTAAATATGCTGATGATTGGTACTATGAAAGTGGCGGTGATACATTAACGCTCATCGATGTGGTGATTTTAGCAAAATTGCACAGTTATTTTGGCACTGAACACGCCAAAAATTTGCCTTATATCAATTCAATTCCGGCGTATGCCAAACTAGAAAACGGTAAATTGAACCCTGATTTTTCACTGGATATTTTAACTAAAGCACAGCAACGTATTGATGATGCTATGAATCTATTTGCCTAAATTAAATGATAAGAACATTAGTCACTTTTTATAAATCGCTGCAAAACATTTTGTTTAGCAGTTTTAGACGAAATCCCATACCCTCGTCTACGCTTGTTACCCCAACTCCTTCGAAGGAAGTGTTATTGCGTCAATTAGCCGGTTCGCCTGTCAACCCTCTAAACTTGCTGGCACCGGTAGGTATTGCACCAACTGAACGTACTGCGCCCATTTTAATTAGCGAAGAAGAACGACAGCCGGTACGTTTGTTCAAAAAATTTGCGCCGTTGCGTTATTCTTCAGAAAGCACGTTAGAGCAAATCGAACATCAAACGCTACATTACAATGCCGATTCCGTCGTTTTTATTGCCGGAGAACGCACCGAATATGCGTATTATTTGTTGCAGGGAAGCATTGAATTACGGCCGGATGGCGTTTTTGCTTACACCGTTATTTGCGATACGGCACAAGCGGGCTTGCCATTAAACAGCGGTTATTTGTGTGGTGCCACTGCGATTACAGCGCAACCCAGTATTATTCTCGCCGTTTCACGTTTATTTTTGCAACGCCTCAGTCAACGCAAATACCGTTATATGCAAGGTGGCGCGTTTGTTAAAAGTGGATTGCCGCGTGAATTGCCGAACAATCAATTTTTCGCGGATTTTGCTCACGCTTATCGAGAAAACACCCTCAGTTTACCGAGCTTGCCACAAGTCGCGTTACGTTTGAAAAAAGCATTGGACGAACCAGATATTACTATCACCGACATCGTCAACATTGTGCAATATGATGCGGCGATTGTGGCAAAGTTGATTCAATCGGCAAATAGCATGGTTGAAACGCCAATTACGAATTGTCAAAATGCGGTGGTTCGTTTGGGTGTCGGCGGTACGCGCCGTGTCGTGATGGGAATTAGCGTTAAGCAATTATTTTACAGTAAAAATATGCCTTTGATGGAAATGATGCAAACCAATTGGCGCAATAGTATTTATTTATCCAGTTTGTGTTATGTTTTGGCAAAGGAAAGCAAAACCGTTAATCCAGAAGATGCGTTATTGGCGGGGTTGATTTGCGATATTGGCAAAATCCCCGTGTTAAATTTTGCGGAACAACAGATGGACGTTCCGAATTTACGAGAATTAAAAGCAGCGTTGCCTTTTTTAAGTCCTTCCGTGGGCATGATGATGCTGCATAATTTAGGTTTTCCCGCCGAATTGGTGAACATTCCTAAATTTGCCGAAGATTGGTTTTATGAAAGCGGGGATGATAATTTAACCCTGATTGATGTTGTCATTTTGGCAAAACTGCATAGTTATTTTGGCTCGCGTAAGTCAAAATACCTACCTTACCTCAATACCATCCCAGCGTATGCTAAACTCAATCAAGGCAAATTAAACGCTGATTTTTCGCTCAACGTGCTGCATAAAGCACAAGAACGTATTTATGAAGCGATGACTTTTTTCGCTTAATACTCGTCTTCATCTTCATCAAAATCATCGGCATCGTCCGAATCATCGAAATCGTCAAAATCAGCCTCTTCTGTTTCGTCTTCCACTTCTTCTAATTCGATACCGTCAAACAGAGTTTTTAAATAACGATAAAGCAAAAGCGACGATTTTGACGGTTTTTCTGCCGCCAATTCTTTTTGCGCGTTCCGCACTAATTGCCGTAATTGTTGACGATCCGCCTGCGGCTGTTCGTCTAATAATTCGGTTAACGCCTCGTGACCTTCTGTCAATAAACGTTCGCGCCACTTTTCAACATAATGATGTTCGCGCACCGCGTGACCACTTTGATTTTTAAATTTCGCCAATTTCTCGAAAATCGGCTCAACCAAACTTTCCATTTTGTAAAATTGTTGCCCGATAAATTTCAGCTGACGTTTACGCGCCGCTTTGCGCGGCATTTTGGCGAGTTCACGAATTAACGCTTCTAATTTTTCGGGCAATCCTAACGCGGTAATTTGCGCGGAAGGCAACGACGAAATTTCTTCGCCTAACGCTAATAATGTCGCAATTTCTTTTTTAATTTGGGTTTTGTTTGGGCGAACAGCGTAATAAATAATGTTGCCTTCGCCGTCGTATTCGTAATCTTCTTCGTCGGAATCGGTGTAATTTCGGATGATATATTCAGTCATTTTTAATCTATAACAAGTTTGAGAAAAGGTGAAAGGCGTTGACCTTTCACCCCATTTTTATTTAGTTTCGCACATCAAATTCAATCTTCCAGCGACCGTTATCTTTGTTTGAAACCGCTTGTAATTCTAACGTGCCAACTTCCGTCACCGCTGAACCCAAATGTACCGACACAACTTCGCCCGAACGCCGTCCTTCTTGGTCAAGGGTAATTTCAATTTCGTTCAACTCGGATAATTCGTCGTCTTGCCAATAATCTAGGCGCGTGCCAATCGTATCGTCGCGGCGCGTTGTGGACGCAAAGAAACGGAAACGGACTTGTTCGCCGACCACCAAACCGAATTCAGCATCGGATAATTCGATTTGCGTGCCTTCTTCCATGCCAAAGGGCGCGATGCACAAGGCTTGAATTTCGGGCGGCATTCCAGGCACAGCGGGCATTGCGCTTTCAATTCCGACGTAATACGCTGCCGCCGTTCCGCCTTTAATTCGCACGCCTTTTCCTTTGCGGACAAAACCGTAATACGCGGCACCGCGTGCCACCGCCAAATCTAAATTGGCACCCGCTAACAATCGGGCTTCGGGTGAATTCTCAGTGGTCAACCACGAATTCAACACCTCCATTAAGCGTTCGCTTAACGCTTCGGCTTTGAATACGCCGCCGTTAAACAGTACCGCTGTGGGGTGCAAAAAGGTTGCGCCGTCTGGTAAGTTAATGCCGTCTAAATCGTCAGCGGCATTTTGTTGTTTCGCTAAAAATGCTGCCAAATGGCGCGTAATTCCTGCATCTTGAGCGTACGGTAAACCTTTGCTTTGCAATCCACCGCGTGAACGTGAAACGGGGCGGTCGCCTACGGAAACTTTGGGCAAAAAGCCTTCAATTAACACGCTATTCACTTCGTCGCGGGTTAATTCGCTTCGCAACGCGCCATCCATTAACGACGCGCCACGACTTGGCACGACCAGCGGCACGCTGTCCACATTTGAAGACAAGATTTTTTCTTTCGCATCGCGGCAACCGTGCGTTAAGGCTTGCACTTGCCACGGTTCAAGGCGGGAATCTGCTTTTTCGAGTTTAGCTTTCACGGTGTACGCTAACGCCAAATCCATATTATCGCCACCGAGCAAAATATGGTCGCCGACCGCCACTCGCGTTAAATCTAACACGCCGTCTTTTTCCGTCACAGCAATCAACGATAAATCGGTCGTGCCACCGCCCACATCGATAACTAAAATCACGTCGCCCGTTTTGGCTTGTTTGCGCCATTCGCCGTGTGTTTGTTCAATCCAACTGTACAACGCCGCTTGCGGTTCTTCGAGCAAAATGGCTTGTCCCAAACCCACTGAACGCGCCGCTTCAACCGTTAATTCGCGGGCAGCCGGATCGAATGAAGCCGGAACGGTTAGCACTAAATCTTGTTCAGACAGTGGCGCGTTCGGATGCAGATATTGCCATGCGTCGCGAATATGTTCCAAATAGGCTTTGGTCGCTTGAAACGGTGACACGCGCTGCACATCGTCGGGAGATTCGGCGGGTAAAATCGGCGATTTGCAATCCACGCCAGCGTGACACAACCAACTTTTCGCACTCGACACCAAACGAATCGGCGTTTTACTGCCTAAATTCCGAGCAATTTCACCGACAATAAAATCCGGTTTGGCATTCCACGGCAACGACGTTGAATCAGCAGGCAATTCCACATGGTGCGCTTGATATAAAAAGGAAGGTAACTGGAATTTTTCTTCTACCACGCCTGGCGATGTTAATTGCGAAATACCCATAACGTGTTGCGTAAATTCATCATCGCCCGCCGTAATGTCAGCATACGACAGCACGCAATGGGTTGTTCCTAAATCAATCCCGACCGCAAAATGTTTGCCTTCCGACATATCGATTTGGCTTGTTGAAGTGTGAACAGCAGGCGTTTCCGTGAGCGTTGGCGCAAATTCATTCGCATTGGAATCAGAAGACACTTCTTCAGCAACCACCACTTCTTCGACTTTTTCAACGGGCGTTTCTGTTTCGGGTTCCGTTTCTGTTTCCTGTGAAACTGCAATCGCCTCGAAATTTTCAGCCGGTATTTCAGTTTTTACTTCCGCTTTTACTTCCGTTTTTTTAGTTTCCGCTTTTTTCACTTCTTCTTTTTTCGGCGCGTCCGATTTCACGGTATCCGCTGCCTTTTTTTTCATTTGCTCAAAAAAACTCATAATTCAACCTCTGCTGGTGCGATAACATTGGAGTTATAACCTTGAATTGTACTCGGCAAACGCACATCCGTGATTTGCCAACCTTTGTGAATAATGGTACCCGTAAACGGCGGTTTGCCAACAATGTTGCCTGTCACGCGCACTTTTGCGGCATCGTAACCGTCCAATAACGTAATGCTGTCGCCTTCATTTTCTTTGCAAATGGTCGCAAAAGTGAAATGTTCATCCAGCACTTTATTACAGCCTTCGTGAATCACTCGCGCCACCATGCCGACATCTTCGTCGCTGTGTGCGCTCATATCTTCTTTAATAAAATCAATGAATCGCGCGTCGCTTTGTAACAAATAAAGCAATTGCAACGCCGCATCTGCACTGGCTTCTTTTAAAATAACAGGTGGTGGCGCGGGAGCTTGCACGATTCGTTCGACAATTTTTTCTACTTCCACAATTCGCTCAACGGGAACTTCAACGATTTTTTCGACAATTTTGACAATCGGTTCAGATTGCACAATTTTTTCGACAATTTTAACCGTTGATTCAGCAGCAGGTTTGCGTCGCGCAAAACTCATCACCATCGACAACAATAAAATAATCAGCGTTCCCGCCAAAATCGCGACCGTTCCTGCCAAACAAACGTGCCACACGTCAAACGTGGTCGGTTTCAGCGTTAAATCAATTGTGTAGGCTGTTATATCCATTTTTAGACCTCTCTTTTTATAATTTTATTATTGTACTGAGCGTGACGCTTCATTGAACATCATATCTTGTAACACCAAGCGCGTGGTTTGCAGACGCATTTGTTTCAAATGTCTGTCCGCAATGATTTCAGGCACTTTTTCAGTAATATACACGTCGCGCATTTTGCTTAAAATCGACTCGCATTGCTTCACAATCGTTTCGGTTGCTTGACGACTTTCTTGTTTTTGGTAAGGCGATTTTTGCATTTCATCGGCGACACATTTTTTATAAACGTATTTCGCTTCTTGAATTTTTTTGATAGTCGCGTCGCTAATGGTGGTGTTTTGCCAATCGTCTTTTGACGCTTCTTCGGCAAAACCCGTTACAGAAAAGAGTAATAACGGGATTAAAAATAATTTTTTCATAGAATTCCTGCGGGAATAAGGCAAGGTTGCACTTTAATTTTACGCGAATTGATCGAAAACAAATAACATTTATCGAACTGGCTAAGATTCGGTAAGATAGCCGCTGTTTTTTACTTTCTCGATGTTAATGTTATGACACAATCTTTTATTTCAAGTAACCCCATTCCTGCCAACGAACGTTTGATTATGGCACTCGATTTACCGAGTATCGAACAAGCGCAAAAACTGGTGGAAGAATTGGGCGATTCGGTGGTTTTTTATAAAGTCGGCATGGAATTATTTATGTGCGGCGATTATTTTGGCTTTATCGAATGGCTTAAACAACGCAACAAAAAAGTGTTTGTCGATTTAAAATTTTTCGATGTTCCCGCCACGGTTGGACGCGCGATTGCTGCGTTAAGTCAAAAAGGCGTAGATTTGGCGACCATTCATGGTAACGATGCGATTATGGAAGCCGCCGCCGCGAATAAAGGCGATTTAAAAGTATTGGCGGTGACGGCGTTAACCAGTTTAGATCGGGGCGATTTGGACGATTTAGGGTTTCAATGTGACGTGCGCGAATTGGTTTTATCTCGTGCCAAACGTGCGTTGG
>SESD01000407.1_pt1 | contig 26710 bp, 22 predicted proteins | sample 3171411 | NCBI WGS metagenome assembly SESD01 (sample SAMN06051880, study PRJNA518727) | freshwater metagenome | biome: subpolar coniferous forest; feature: holomictic lake; material: water; isolation source: holomictic Lake 442, 16.5 m depth | place: Canada: near Kenora, Ontario | collected...
TCGGGTGCACAGTAGAGTAATTCTTTACGCAAAAGCTCTTTAAATCGAACATAACTGATTTCAGCTAACACACACGGCTCACGGGTTCGCACATTGACTTTGCGAGTTTCTAAACCTTTGAAAATTCCAATTTCACCAATAAATTCATGTTTGTTCAAATAGGTTAAAACTAACTCATGACCGACTTCACCATCTTCATCTTCAGCAAGAATAGCGACGGAGCCTTCAATGATAAAAAATAACCGATCACCAACATCCCCAATTCTAATAATGTCCACTTTGCTCGGGTATTTTTTTTGATGACAGAATGTGAGGAAGGCGGTGAGAGATTCTTGATAAGGTAAGTGACTATAAACAGATTTCATAATGGAGAGCGACTCTGGAAACGGAAATAATACGGCGCGTTGCTTTTTTTTGTGGTTCTAGCATAATGCTATTTTACCTATTTTCTGTGACTTTCTATGAAAAAATATCCTATTAAAAAAATGTACGTTGCTGTTTTAAGCCTTGCATTGATTGTCGGCTGTTCCGATGAAAAAGCACCTGCAACAAATAAAGTAGCTCAAAAAACACCGATTAGTCACACGTTACTTGGTGCAAAGGTAAGTGACGACGACAAGCAAAAATTTGAAAAAACATTTGAAAATCAATGTGTACAACGTGAGTTAAAAAATTCAGCTAATCCTGATAATGATAAATCAAGAGTTAGCAAAGCCTGTGAATGTATTTCAACATTTATGATGAAAGATTTAACCGCGATTGAAGCAGAGAAATTTTTAACAGAACATGAAAATGCTCAATCGTTAACGATTAAATATGAAAACGCGGCGTATCATTGTTTACAGCAAAAAGCACCACCTCAAGCCGCGCATTTATTTGGTAAGCAGTAACTTTCTGTTAAAATGTTCGAGTTCAAATAATTTTCCCTTTTATCCTTTTTAGAGACCAGAATTATGGCTTTTGTTGTTACTGAAAATTGCATTAAATGTAAATTTACCGATTGTGTCGATGTATGTCCTGTTGATTGCTTCCATGTTGGTCCAAACTTCTTAGTCATTGATCCTGACGAGTGTATTGACTGTACTTTGTGTGAACCAGAATGTCCTGCAAATGCCATTCACGCTGAAGATGAATTACCAGAAGGTCAAGAACAATTCGCAGCGTTGAATGCTGAATTATCAAAAATTTGGCCTATCATTACTGACGTTCAAGATGCAATGCCAGACGCGGATGAATGGAACGGTAAAGAAGGTAAATTGGCGTTACTAGAAAGATAATTTTTCTAATTTTCAAAACAAAAAATCCGCTTTATGAGCGGATTTTTTATTTACGATTTTTGGTTATATAACGCCATGACTTGTTTGACGTAATTTTGTGTTTCTGGGTACGGTGGAATCGAATTATTATGGCGTAATACTGAATTCTCCCCAGCGTTATATGCCGCAACGGCAAGATCTAAACTATTAGGAAATAAATCCATTAAATGTCGCAAATAACGAGTTCCCCCGTTGATATTTTGCTCTGGATTATTACTATCTGTGACACCAAAACGAATCGCTGTCGCTGGCATCAATTGCATTAATCCCACCGCCCCTGCCGATGAAATGGCATCGGGACGATAAGCGGATTCTGCTTGGATAACGGCGTGAACCAATTTTGCATCGACTTGGTGACGTTCTGCCGCTTGAGCAATTAAAGTGTTAAATTTAGCTTTATTCGGATTACTGTAAAACGAAGTGACTGTAGGTGGATAAGGGGCATTGAAAAAAAGTGGTGGCGCATTTTTCGCTGGCACCGTCACTTTCATTTTACTTAATAATGCCACGTCAGTACGCGGTTTATCTGTGTAAATAACGTGCTTTTCAGTATCCTGATATTTGTAAAAATAGCCTACTGTTGGTGTGGCTGGTCGCGGTGCAGCTGTTTTTATAATTGGTTTTTCCGTCGGTACGACAGATTTGTTGGTATAAGTAATTACACCATTACTTCCAACTACTTTTTTATAAATATCAGCGGTTGCTTCACCACAACATCCTATCATCAAAAAAATCACCACACCGTTACGCATACCAATACCTTTAACTCGTCTTTATCACCACTAAATTTGCGGCTTGTACCGCATTCCTGCGAGCTGTATCGGCAGAATTGGCAATTGCTAAAGCCACTCCCATGCGACGATTAACAAATGCTTCGGGCTTTCCAAATAAGCGCACGTCGGTATGAGGGATGCTTAAAGCGTTTTCTAAACCTTGATAAATCAAACCTTGCGCGTCGATGGGACTTAAAATTACTGCACTTGCTCCCGCAATTTTTAATTGCGTATTTACAGGTAAACCTAAAATGGCGCGAGCGTGTAAATCAAATTCAGTTTGTACTTGCGTGAGTAATGTAACCATACCCGTATCATGTGGACGTGGACTGACTTCACTAAACCAAACGTCGTCACCACAAATAAATAATTCCACACCAAATAACCCCAATCCCCCCATCGCATCAGTGATTTTTTTTGCAATTTGTTGAGAATTTTTAATCGCTTGCTCAGTCATGGCTTGCGGTTGCCAACTTTCACGGTAATCACCGTTTTCCTGAATGTGTCCAATCGGTTCACAAAAATGTGTAACAACTTCACCGTCTGAATTCAAAGCCCGAACCGTTAATAATGTGATTTCAAAATCAAAATCAATTTTGCCTTCAACAATCACTTTTCCCGTATCAACACGTCCACTATTTTTAGCGTAATCCCATGCGGTAGATAATTCTTCTGGTGTTTTCACCATAGATTGCCCTTTGCCTGATGACGACATCGTCGGTTTAACAAAACATGGATAACCGATACCATTTTCAACTGCTGTTTTCAATTCTTCAAACGAGTCGGCAAACGCATACGGCGAAGTCGGTACAGATAATGTTTCAGCGGCTAATGTGCGAATACCTTCTCGATTCATCGTCAATTGAATGGCGCGAGCGTTTGGAACGACCGTGCAATTACCTTGTGCTTCAATTTCTGCCAATGCGTCTGTAGCGAGAGCTTCAATTTCAGGAATAATAAAATGTGGACGTTCTTTGGCGATTAAGGCTTTTAATGCTTCGCCATCCGTCATATCAATCACATAAGAACGATGAGCAACGGCGTGTGCGGGTGCATTTTCGTAGCGATCAACAGCAATAACTTCCACGCCTAAACGCTGTAACGAAATCACTAATTCTTTACCTAATTCTCCACTGCCAAGTAACATCGCTTTTGTTGCTGAAGGCGTTAACGCGGAACCTAATTTCATATTTTTGACCTTGGATTTTTGAGTAAAAAAGAATATGGCTTAAAAATTTAAAACATAAATTGTTATTGCAGGAACTCTCTATTTCTTCAACGCATGACCTGCCAAATTTTTACCCAAATCCCAAATCGCACCGCCCATTTTATGCGTTTCACCAATGGTTGAATCGAACGCGCTGATAATCGTGTCGTGGTCTTTTTTGGTCAAATTGAGCGGCGGCAAAAGTTTGACAACGTTCATTCCATGCCCCGCAACTTGCGTCAAAATGTGATGTTCTTTGAATAATGGAATTGTCACCATTTGACAAAACAAGCCTTTATTCGCGGCTTCAAGCATTGCCCAGCCTGCTTTGAGTTTTAAACTTTTTGGCGATTGGAATTCAATGGCAATCATCATGCCTTTGCCGCGAGCTTCTTTGAGTAATTCGTAACGGTCGGTCATGGCGTTCAAATTATTGATGATTTCCGTACCGACTTTTAGGCTGTTTTCGACCAAGTTTTCATTTTTCATAACTTCTAACGTCGCCAAACCAGCCGCCATTGCCATATTATTTTTTGCAAACGTCGAACCGTGAACGACTGCTCTATCCATTCGGTTATAAACGGTGTCCATAATTTTTGTGGTAATCGCCACGCCACCAACTGGCACAAAACCGCCTGATAACGCTTTCGCCATACAAATCATGTCGGGCTGCACGTTCCAATGTTCGACCGCCCAAAACTTGCCCGTGCGTCCTAAACCAGTTTGCACTTCATCAGCGACAAAGAGCGTGCCGTATTTTTGGCATAAACGTTGAACTTCGGGCAAATAATTATCGTCAGGTAAATTTACGCCTTTTCCTTGAATTGGTTCGACGATAAACGCTGCCACATCTTTGCTACTCAAGGCTTTTTCGAGTGCAACCAAATCGTTAAACGGAATCGCTTCACAGTTTGGCAATAAAGTTCCAAAACCTTCGCGGAAAATGTTTTCGCCGTTCAACGACAACGCGCCCATCGTTAAACCGTGATAACCATGTTCGCAGAAAACAATTTTGTCGCGCTTGGTCGTGAAACGAGCAAATTTAATCGCTGCTTCAACGGCTTCTGTTCCCGAATTACAGAAAAACATTTTGGTTAAATTTTCAGGCGTGGTTTTGAGAATTTCTTTTGCCAACAAACCGCTCAAAATCGACACGTCGAGCTGCACTAAATTCGGCAATTCTAACGAAAGCGTTTCTTTCAAAGCGGCAATAACGGTCGGGTGATTTCGCCCAATCGCAAACACACCAAAACCACTCAATAAATCGAGATATTCCGTGCCTTCTTGGTCGTAAAGATATTGTCCGACCGCTTTTTTGTAATGGCGGTCGTAACCAATGGTTTTTAAAACGCGCACCATTTGGTTGTTTAAAAATTGTTCGTGCAACTCAAATTTGTCGTTGCTGTGTTCGTTTAAGAGAGTTTCGATGCAAAAGGTCATGTGATTTTCAGTTGAAATTGTAAATAAAAATGTGGGTTAGAGGCTTAAAAACCACTCGCTGTTGATGGTCACTTTTTCGACCATTTCAGTTTTTACGCCAAGTTGTAGTTCTTTTAATTTTTCGGCTAAATGTTCGCCATCAATTAAATCAATCGGCGGTGCGCCATCGCGTGTGGCTTCTTTAATTGCAGAAGGAGTGAAAGTTCCCGTCGTGATAAACAAACCTTTATCAGCGCGTCCAACCATTGCACCGCGAAAATCTCTCATTTCACTAGCAGAAACTGAACCTTGATATTTTTTGCATTGAAAAATAACGTGAAAACTCATCAATCCGTTGATTCGCGCAATACCTTTACCATCAATGCCGCCATCGCCCGTTTTTCCTGTGACTTCGACTTGAACAAATCCGCATTCACGCAGTAATCGTTGGGTTAATCGCTCAAAAGCATCAGGGCTGATTTGTTTTGTTAATAGTAAATATAATTCATCTTTCCAATCAGCAATTTCTTCTGGTGTATCTACAGATTGAATTTCAATGTCATCTTCGTTTTGATTTTGTTTTGATGTTGCTCTGCTCATTTTCCGAACAGTTTTTATAACTTCTAAAGCATCGATGCTTTTTTGCTCTTTTGCTAAAGGTGTCAAACTCCAAACGCCACGACTAGAATTTTCAAGCAATCCGCATTTTTTTAAATAGCTTCTTGCCCAACCTAATTCATAATCAAGAACAGTTTGATTACTTTTTTCTGGATTTTGACGTATTGATATTACTGATTCATCAAACTTTTCCATTTCAATAACTGTTTCGTATATTTCCTCGATTGAACCAGAACCACCAAGAAAAGCTAATGCGTTAAAAACAGAATTGATTAAATAATCAAAAGTTAATAATTTTCCATTGCTAATAATGTTTTTCATTTAAAACTCAACTTAATTAAAATTAGTCACCACTGTAGAATTGCGATCATTTTCAGGAATAAAAAATGGCGAAGGTACTTGATTCATCTTGATTTTTATTCAGATACTTTCGCTACGTAAATCTATAATTTTCCAACCTTCTGTTTCTGAAAAATGGCGTAATTTATCATCGGGATTTACGGCAATCGGATTATCAACCAATTTTAAAAGTGGCAAATCATTGTGTGAATCACTATAAAAATAACTTCCCGTTAAAGATTCGCTATTTTTTTCCAACCACTCATTCAACATTGTCACTTTCCCTTCTTGAAAACACGGGATACCAACAATTTCTCCTGTGTATTGTTCATTAACTAATTCTGGAGTTGTCGCGAGTAGATGTTCAATACCATACATTTCAACAATCGGTGCCGTAATAAAACGATTGGTTGCTGTAATCACTAATAACGTGTGACCTAATGCGCGATGTTTTTCAACTAATTCAGTCGCCGCTTTCAATAAAATCGGCGAAATAATTTCGTTTAAAAACTGTTCGCGCCAAAGGTGTAATTGATCAATAGGATGATCGGCAAGTGGCTTCAAAGCAAACCGTAAAAACGCCATCATATCTAACGAACCTTGTTGATAATCTTCGTAAAATTGAGCGTTAACTTGTTTATAAATCGTGCGATCGACAATTCCCTGATCAACCAAAAACTGCCCCCATAAATAATCACTATCATCTGAAATTAACGTATTGTCTAAATCAAAAATTGCTAAAGTCATAAAGCTCGCCTGTAAAAAGGGTTAAAAGAAAATGGTAGTGGTGGTTGCAGTTTTGGTTTTTTACGCATCTTTTCACTGAAATTGCAGACGAACTCGTTTGCCGTCGTTAATTGCTTCCGTCAAATCATCTCTAATTCTCGTGAGGTATTCATCAACCTCCTCTTCCGTTTCGAGATAGATTTTGCCATTGGCAGGTTTGATGTCGATTACTTTGACTTGTTTTTTAGCGGGAAGATCGGCTTGATAAACAAAGGGCTTTTCTTTCTTTTTAAAAAAACTTGCGCGTGGTGGTGGCGAGTAGGAAGATGACGAACCAGAGCTGCCGCCACTTGGGGCGGAACCCGCTGTTAAACATTCTGGTGGAATTGAAATGTTACTATTACATGAACCGCCATTCATCGCATCACGAACACAATCCCAATACTGTTCTTTTATCTCTGAACAAGAATCTGCTTTTGAAAGTGCAGGCACACCAGCTAAAGATAATGTGCTTAATAACATCAGTGCTATATCTCTTTTTTTCATGAGTATTTTCCTATTGATAAAAATTCAATTATTTTACAATCTACTTTATATTTAAGTAGTTAACCACAAGTCATTTAACGTTATCAAAAATTAAAGTCAGAAAATTATTTTCGCCTATATCGATGGTTGGAATCAAATTCTCTTTCCACTCCACGCGGGCAACACGATTAACGAACAAATCACCGTGAAAAACAAACCAATCGACAACAATAACCCCATACTCGCCATGCCTTGATGATGTGTAAATGACAAACTCGAAAAACTACACAGCGTCGTAATAGAACTAAAAATAATTCCGCGTGTCGTACTGCTGTGCAACAAATTTTCGTCTTCGTTTTTATTAAAATGTAAGCGGTGCATAATTAAAATACTGCTATCAATCCCCATTCCTAACAACAATGGTAACGCAATTACATTTGCAAAATTGAATGGATTATCAAGTAACACGTTAGTCGCGCCTGTTAATAACGCCGCCAACATGAGCGGTGCAATCACTAATGCAGTATGTTTGAAATTGCGATAAATGACTAAAAGCAAAAGTGTAATCGCAATAAACGCACCACCAAACGCTTGCACAAATGCTTCAACCACCGCATCACCACCCGCTTCATTCGCAATCGGCAAGCCCGAAACCGTATTGTCTACACTGTTAATTTGAGCGACAAATTCTTTCATATTTGCGTCGATATTTTGATTTTTTTCTGGCGTAATCAACACTTTATAAAAACCATCTTGGCTCACCCAACGTGAACGAATATCGCTAGAAATATCATTTAGTCCAAATGCTTTCGCGCTTAAACTGATTCGTAAACAATCAAGTGTATAAGGCAATAAACCCAATATATTTTTTTCTAATTGTGTATAAATTTCAGGTTCAGAACTGTGTGCGTGTAAAAAAATCTCAACGTGATTTTGTAGTTTTTCAAGCGTTTCAATGGGCGCATTCAGTGTTTTATCTGCAATCGCACGTTTTAATTGCTCATTAAATTTCACTAATGCGGTGCGTTGCTCATGATTTTCTGGCAATTTAACATTGAAATTTTCGAGTTGATTTCCGAGCATTAAATTTAAATCTTCAATAATCGCTAATTTTTCATCTTGGTTTTCAGCCACTAAACTTGCCAGCGTAATGACTTCATGAACCGCAGACAATTTCTTCATTTTTTCTGCTAAGGCTTGCGCGTCATCTAAATTATTTGCCAAACCCGTTACCGAAAATGGCGAATCATTTTTTGATTGCAATAATTCCTTAATCGTCGAAACAGATTCACTTTGCGGATCGCGTAAGTTAATCGGATTTGCGTCAAAGGTTAAATTCATCAACACGCCAATTGCGCCAAACATCAATAAAATTGAAATCACACGAATCGATTTATTGAAATGAAATGGAAATGTCACAATAAATTGTGGCGCAAATTTAGAGCGAATTGCTTGCGGATTATTAACAGGAAAAATACAAAATAATGCAGGTAAAACGGTTAATGAAATCAATAAGCCGATAAAAATACCACCACCTGAAATAATTCCTAATTCTGAAACACCCGAATAATCTGTAGGAATAAATGCTAGAAAACCTAATGCGGTAGTTAGCGCACACAAAAATAATGACGAACCCACGCCACTGATACTATGATGAATTGCATCTAAATTTGAGTAACCCCGAACTTTTCGTTCACGATAATACAAACAAATATGCACCGCATAATCCACACCTAAACCAATATATAACGTCGCAAAGGCGATTGAAATGACGTTTAAATGTCCGACAGTAATCGCTGCAAAACCTGCGGTTAAAATTAACCCCATGACTAATACAACGTAAGTAATCACCACTAATCGTAATGAACGTACGCCAATCCATTGTGCGCCAAAAACGAGAATAAATGACACGACACCTGAAATTTCAGCTCCCGCACTGACACTTTCCAATTCTTCATGTTCTAACGCCGCTTCACCTGTAATCCGAACCCGTACGCTAGGATTTTCTTGCATGATTTTTTGTGCAACATCCCTTGCCGATGCTTGTGCAACTTCCGCTGGCAACATTTCGTCAAAATGTAATTTTGGTTTCGCAATGACTAAAACACGATTCGCATCTTGAGAAAATTTATTATTCGCCAATAAATTTTGCCACGAAAGTGAATTCGATTTACCGTCTAGTTGTGTAGAAATAGTTTTATCCACCGCCAGTAATAACGGATTTAAATCCATCGGTAACGCATTTTCTTTTTCGTTTAATGCTTGTTGAATGATGTCGAATAAACCATCGAGCGAATAATTTTGGGCTAAATGACCGATGAATGGTTGTGCGTCCGTCAATTGTTTTGCTACCAGTTCTAAATCAGGCGTATCCAAATACAACAATGCTTGCTGACGAAAAAAATCGCTGTCCGTTGGAATATAAACCGAATCAAAACGATCTGTTTGAGTACGAATTACATCGACTAATTTCGTCGCACTTTGACTGGCTTCTTCAGGAGAATTAGCATCTATAACAAACAATGTTGTGTAGGCATCTTGTGGAAAGGCTTTATCAATACGTCGTTGATTTTGCTGAAATGGTAAATCAGGTGACAACATTTCTGCACTATTTGTATTAACGGTTAAATTATTAAAAACGTAATAACTGGTGCCAATGCAAAGAAATATAGCAGTTAAAACAATAACCCAAGGAAAGTGAACAATTTGTTGTTCGCACCAATGTAAGAAACGCGATGGAAAACGGGGGGAATTCATGAATTAGTAACAATTAAAAAAGGGGAAAATATTCTGAGGATTATAATCTATCCCATGTTCGCTCAAGGTGTTTTTTACAGATTAGCAGCAATTATCATTAAGTCGCTGCTAATGTTAGGTTTCGACGATTCAGAGTTGGGCATTAATGTCACCCGCTAACTTTGAAATCTTTCAAAACGTGGCTTAACTTTTTTATCCTAATTACTGTTAACGGATCAGTTATTTTTAACTGAATTCTTATACATTTGTTTTATTCCTAACTGCATTAACCGCAAAAAATTACGCTAACCGATACACGCACAATTAAAAACTATAATACAATGCACTGATTACAATTTTTACCGAGTGAGCAATCATGACAGAACTTATGAGCAGTGGCATAGAATTGATGTTTGCAGGCATGGGCATCGTGTTTTTATTTTTGACCATGTTGGTTATCGTGATTAACGTAATGTCGAAATTGATACAGCGTTATTTTCCCGAGGAGCCTGTAGCAAATATCAGCATTCCTGTTGTCCAAAATAGTGCGACGGATAAAAGCCACATCGCCGCGATTACCGCTGCAATACACCAATATCGTAGTACGCATTAAATTAATCCACTTTTCAACCCTGCCAATCAAACGCTGAACAAGTTATTTAAAATAATAACTACATAGCAAAATAGGAGAGATATAAGAATGGCTATTAACACCAAAAAATTAGGCATTACTGAAGTTGTTTTGCGTGATGCACATCAATCTATTTTAGCCACACGCATTCGCACTGAAGATATGTTGCCGATTTGCGCTCAATTAGACGACATAGGCTATTGGTCAATTGAATCATGGGGCGGTGCGACATTTGATGCGTGCATTCGATATTTGGGCGAAGATCCTTGGGAAAGATTGCGTACTTTAAAAGCAGCGATGCCGAAAACGCCACAACAAATGCTGTTGCGCGGTCAAAATTTGCTCGGTTATCGTCATTATGCTGATGACGTGGTAGATAAATTTATCGAACGTTGTGCAATAAACGGGATTGATGTGTTCCGTATTTTCGATGCAATGAACGATATGCGTAACATTGAACATTCGATTAAAGCAGTTAAGAATTCAGGCAAACACGCGCAAGGTACGATTTCTTACACTACAAGTCCTGTTCATACATTAAAAACATGGTTGGATTTAGCGAAAACCATCGAAGACATGGGTGCAGATTCAATTTGTATCAAAGATATGGCGGGTTTGTTGAAACCGTATGAAGCCTTTGAACTTGTGTCGAGATTGAAAAAAAGCACGTCGATTCCGATTCATTTACATTCACACGCCACAACAGGTTTAAGCGTTGCAACGTTAATCAAAGCGATTGAAGCAGGCGTTGATAATGTTGATACCGCGATTTCTTCACTCAGTATGACTTATGGTCACAGTCCCACAGAAACGATTGTTGCAAGTTTAGAAGGTGAAAAACGCGCCACAGGTTTGGATTTGGTGAAACTGGAAGACATCGCGCATTATTTCCGAGATATTCGTAAAAAATATGCCCAATATGAAGGTGGTTTGAAAGGCGTTGACGGACGTATTTTGGTGTCACAAGTGCCTGGTGGAATGTTGACAAATATGGAAAGTCAGCTGAAAGAGCAAGGCGCGGCAGATAAATTCGACGAAGTGATGAAAGAAATTCCGCGTGTGCGTGAAGATTTAGGTTTCATTCCATTGGTCACGCCGACTTCGCAAATCGTTGGCACGCAAGCCGTGATGAATGTCATGAATGGCGAACGTTATAAATCGATTACTAAAGAAACCGCTGCTGTTTTAAGAGGCGAATACGGAGTGACTCCTGCGCCCGTGAATGCTGAATTGCAGGCGAAGGTTTTAAACGGTTCGCAACCGATTACTTGTCGCCCCGCCGATTTAATCGATGCGGAAATGGATAAATTGATTGCTGACGTACAAGAAAAAGCCAAAGCTGAAAACGTCACACTTGGTAAAAATGTTGAAGAAGACGCTTTAATTAACGGTTTGTTTGCACAAATTGGTTGGAAATTTTTGGCGAATCGTAATAATCCAAGCGCGTTTGAACCAAAACCTGATGCAGCGGCGTTTGCAGCGTCAAATTCACCGAAAAAAGATTCTGGTATCGAAACATATACCGTTAATGTTGATGGCAAAAACTTCAATGTAGCTGTTGCTGTAGGGGGAACAGAATTAAACATTCAACCTATAATTTCAACCGCTTCACCATTAGCCGCTGTAGCGGGAAGTGGCGCGACGATTGACGCGCCAATGGCGGGCAACATTTTAAAAGTGTTGGTTCACGCGGGTAGCGAAGTGAAAGAAGGTGACGTAGTGGTGTTAATGGAAGCCATGAAAATGGAAACTGAAATTCGTTCAAAATTCGCAGGCGTAGTTAGCGCAATTCATGTCAAAGAAGGTGCTGCCGTCACAGGTGGTTCTATTTTAGTGTCGTTGTAAAGGAAGGTTTTATGGAAAATTTAACCGCTTTATGGCAAAGCACTGGTCTTTATAACTTCACTATCGGTCAAGCATTCATGATGCTGGTCGGATTTTTGTTGTTATATTTAGCGATAAAAAAAGGTTTTGAACCGTTGTTACTTTTGCCAATTGGTTTTGGAGCAATTTTAAGTAACATACCTGTTGCTGGCATTGCAGAAGAAGGCGGTTTGCTTTATTACCTTTATTTCGGTATTAAACTTGGCTTGTTCCCATTGCTGATTTTTATGGGCGTTGGCGCAATGACCGATTTTGGCCCCATGTTGGCGAATCCAAAAACGTTGTTACTGGGAGCCGCTGCACAAGTCGGTATTTTTGCAGCATTGCTTGGCGCATTAGCGTTGAATGCTATTCCAGGTTTAGAGTTTTCGTTAAAAGAAGCCGCCGCGATTGGCATTATCGGCGGTGCAGATGGACCAACCGCAATTTATGTAGCATCGAAACTGGCACCTGATTTATTAGGGGCGATTGCCGTTGCAGCGTATTCATATATGGCGTTAGTGCCATTGATTCAGCCGCCGATTATGCGAGCATTGACCACTGAAGCGGAACGCAGAATTGAAATGCAGCAACTCCGCCATGTTAGCAAAACGGAAAAAGTGATTTTCCCGTTAATGTTATTGGTGTTGTCTATTTTGTTATTACCTTCTGCCACGCCATTAGTGGGCGCGTTTGCCTTTGGTAATTTGATGAATACGTCGGGCGTTGTTGATCGTTTAAGTCAAACGGCACAAAATGAACTGATTAACATTGTCACGATTTTCTTAGGGCTGGCGGTAGGTTCAAAACTCAGTGCCGAGGCATTCTTGCAAGTTAAAACGCTGGGGATTTTATCGTTAGGCGCGGTAGCGTTTGCTATTGGTACCGCATCGGGTGTGATGATGGCAAAATTGATGAATCGTTTTAGCGATACACCAATTAACCCGTTGATTGGTGCAGCGGGCGTATCAGCTGTTCCGATGTCGGCGCGTGTTGCCAATAAAGTCGGTTTAGAAAGTAATCCGCATAACTTCTTGTTGATGCACGCAATGGGACCCAATGTCGCGGGTGTTATTGGTTCAGCGGTTGCAGCGGGTGTGTTATTGAGTTTGATTAAATAATTTTCGCTCGAAAAAAAGGCGCAAGGTAAATTTACCTTGCGCCTTTTTTATTGCCTGAATTTTTTAAGGCAACTGATTCAATTCCGAAACTTTGTCATAATCCACACCGATACTGACGATAAAACTACTCGCTTCTTCGATGTTCATTTGTGATTTAATTACTCTGCTTTTATCCACAATCACAGTGAAACCAGATGTTGGGTTTGGTGACGTAGGAATAAACAACACATATTTACCTTCAAAACGATTAGTCACATACGCTGGAACCCAAATACCTTCTTTGGGATATTCAACGTAAACAACTTCTTTGGCAAACTGTTTATCGCTGCTCGAAAACATATTGATTACTTTTTTAAGTACGCGATAAATCGTGTTTAAAAATGGAATCTTTTCAATCGCGGTATCAATCAACGTGATAAACCAGACACGCCCTTCAGCGGCTAATTTATTTCCAATTGAAACTAAAACCACAAAACTCAAAGTTAAAAACAAAATCGTGTAAATCGTATTGTCTGCGTAGCTATAAACAAAACGCACCATATCTGCGAGCAAATCTTTTGTGAAAAACAGAATTTTAATCACAAGTGCAATCGGAATAACCGCAAAAATTCCGATTAAAAAATTGTTAAAGAGTTTTTTTATTTTTTCTTTCATAACGCTATCCTTCCTCATAGTGACGTGAAATAACATCATTCGCCTAAACGCTGAATTGGAAAAGTACATTGGAAACAACTGCCCTTCCCTAATTCACTACGAATAATGAGGTGTGCATCATGCCGCATTAAAACGTGTTTCACAATCGCTAACCCTAAGCCTGTGCCATTTACTTTTTTGTCACGTTTGTTTTCAACACGATAAAAACGCTCTGTGACACGCGAAATATCTGCTGCTGAAATCCCTTCACCTTGATCAATTACATCAAGAAGAATCGTGTCCGAGGTTTGATGCCAATGAATTTTCACGAGAGTATTTTCAGGTGAATACTTCAACGCATTACCCAATAAATTCGTAAATGCACTGCGTAATTCATGCTCTTCACCCACTAATTTAGCATCGGAATCTAACGTGAGTTCAATTCGTCCCTCGCCAAGCAATTCCTCATTTTCATGACAAATTTGCGTGAGTAAAGCAGGAACATTAACAACTTCATGTTTTCTACTTTTGGTTTCCAAATGTGCCAATAACAACAAATCATCGACTAAATACTGCATTCTGTCGGTCTGTCCCAGCATATTTTTGAGTGAATTTGTAAGTAGTGATGACATTCCCTCATCAACATCTTGCAACGTCTCCAAATAGCCTTTAATAACAGTCAAAGGCGTGCGAAGTTCGTGCGACACATTTGCCACAAAATCTTTTCGCATCCGTTCCATTTGTTTTAATTGCGTCACATCTTGTGCCAATAACAATCTTAAACCCGCGCCGTAATTGATAATTCTAACGGCTAAAGTGATTTTATTATTTATCGGCGACGGTAAAATAACGGGGTCGTCGTATTGCTTGGATTTTAAATACTGAATAAATTCGGGAAAACGAATTAAATTTGGAATGCGCTGCCCTTTATCGGATTGCTTTAAACCTAAAACATCACGAGCAGCTTTATTTGCCCATTCAATTTCATCGGTGGCGTTTAATACCACCGCAGCATCGGGTAAGGCTTCGGTCGATTGTCGAAATTGATCGACCATTTTGCTGAGTTTCTTTTTACGGCGTTTATTATTTTTTTTGATACGATAAACGTGATAATAAATTTCTTCCCACACACCTGTTGTTTTTGGGTAGATATTTTGCCCGCCCATACGCAACCACTTTTCAAAGCGATGAATTTGATACAAATGGCGACACAACAAAAAAATCATCAATACTAAAAGCAGCGGTAAAAATAATTTTGTAAATAAACCAATCACACAAACTGCAAAAAACAACAATATGAAAGTAATAATTTCGCGTTGCCAAATTGCCATTCGTTAACTCCGTTACTGCGTGACAGAAAACCGATAGCCAAAACCGCGTACAGTTTGGACTAATTCTTCACGTCCATAAATTTCTAAAATTTTGCGTAAACGGCGAATATGAACATCAACCGTTCGTTCTTCAATATAAACGCTACGCCCCCAAACTTGGTCGAGTAATTGCGTGCGATTGAATACTTTATCAGGGTGCGTCATGAAAAACTGCATCAAACGAAATTCAGTTGGACTGACTTCAACTAACTTATCGCCAATTGTAAGACGATGCTGTTCAGTATCAAGAATTAAATCACCCACAATAATTTGTGGCGACCATTGATGTTTGCTGCTGCGGCGAAGCACTGCGCGTAATCGCGCCACCAATTCACGCGGTGAAAATGGTTTAGTCATGTAATCGTCAACACCACAGCCAAATCCACGAATTTTGTCTTCTTCTTCTCCGCGTGCGGTCAGCAAAATAATCGGCAATTCTTGATAAATTGGTTCTTTACGCAAACGTCGCGCCCATTCCACACCGCTAACATTTGGTAACATCCAATCCAATAAAATTAAATCGGGTAACGTGTCATTCAAAAAGCGTTGCGCGTCTTCGGTGTTCGATGCTGCTTTCACAACAAAACCAGCTTGCTCTAATACAACGACTAACATTTCTCTGATGGCATCTTCGTCTTCAACAACGAGAATTATAAAATTGGGCATATTTAAAAGTTAAAAATAAGAATAAAAATAAAAATTTCAAAACCGTTTTTATATTTTGAAATTGTGAATCACAACGGCTAAATTCTGAGATTGTTCTTCGAGTGATTCAGCGGCTGCCGCTGATTGTTCAACTAATGCCGCGTTTTGTTGTGTGACGTTATCCATTTGGTTTATCGCTTGATTGACTTGAATAATGTCCGAATTTTGTTCCGCAGATGCGTCACTAATTTCGCTCATTATCTGTGTGACACCTTGAATCGAATCAATGATTTTATTCATGGTTTGCCCTGCTTGTTCAACTAATTGACCACCGTTATTTACTTGCGTCACAGAATCGGCAATCAATTTTTTAATTTCAGCTGCTGCTAATGCAGCGCGTTGAGCTAAATTACGAACTTCGACTGCAACGACCGCAAAACCATTGCCTTGTTCGCCAGCGCGAGCCGCTTCAACCGCCGCGTTCAACGCCAAAATGTTAGTTTGAAAAGCAATATCGTCAATCACCGCAATAATGTCTTCAATGCGTCGTGACGATTGATTGATGCCTTCCATCATTTCAATCACATTTTCAACGACTTTACCGCCTTCCATTGCGATACTCACAGAATTAGTCACCAGCTCATTTGCTTGTTTAGCATTACCGACATTATTTTTTACAGCTTGCGTGAGCTGTTCCATACTCGAAGCGGTTTCTTGCAAACGTGCTGCCTGCATTTCAGTTCGATGCGATAAATCATTATTACCAGATGCAATTTCTTTTGAACCACTGTAAATACTGTCTGTCGAGCTTCGGATTTGCTCAATCATTATTTTGAGTTTTTCAACCGTCATGTTGGTGTCGTTTTTAAGTTTCCCAAACGTTCCTTCATATTCGGTTTCGATTGTTTTGGTTAAATCACCTTGTGAAATCGCAAATAATACTTCCGCAATATCGTTCAAACCCGCTTCACAAGTATTTAATAATTGATTTAAACCTTGTGTTAAATCGAGTAAAAAGTCTTCTTTGCCTTCCAAATTAAAACGTTGTGAAAAATCGCCACGACTCGCCGCTTTAACAATCTCAGCGACTTCTTGCTCAACAACCGTTTCCGCTGTGCAATCGTACCATTCGGCAACTGTGCCTAAACGTTCACCACGGTCATTTAATATCGGACTGGCAACAATTGTCATGGTTCGACTACCCAATTTCGCATACGAAAAAATACTTTCTGTAAGTGAGTTCAATAATCCCATTTGATGTCCAGAATTTTGATGAAACCGATCGATATTTAATCCAATCAAATTTTCAACATCAAAATACGGTTCTTTGCCTTCAATTTCAGTGGCGTATTGCTGCAATATCTTCTTCGCAGCATCATTAAAATAAACTAGATTTCGATTATTATCCGCCATCATAATTCCTTTGCTGGCGTTATCTAATCCAATTTTAATACGCAAAATTTCAGCTGCAGCTTGTCTTTCTTCGGTTCGACGAACCAATAATTTTTCCTGCATATTTTTAATCGAATACAACAAACTGTCTTTATCGCCTTTACGGAGGTTAATTTCACGAGACAAATGACCGTCTGCGATTTCTTTGGCGATACCTTTCGCGTGATATGGATCAATACCTAATTGTTTACTCAAATAATAACTAAGTAACAACGCAATCGTAACCGCCAAACTAATAATCACCGAAGCCATTAGCCACAACGTATTTCGCATTTTATGCGTGTCATCAAAAATGTTTTGAATGCTGGCTTTTGCACCGTTAGATTCACTATTTCTAAGTCGAATCATTTGCGATGATAACTTGCTGGCGGCGTGATCAAAATCGCCCATAATTTGATTACCTGCTTCTGAACCTTCGTTCAAATAGGCTTCTGTCATGCGTTTACCATCGACATAAAATGCGTCAAAACTCATTTCAAGTGTATCAATCGCTTTTAATTTGACCGTATCGTTTATGGCAAATTGTCTATATTGTTCTAACCCATGCTTGAAATCTTCACGCGAGCGATCTGCATCAACATAAGCAGCTGGATCGTGAGTGGCTGAAACATTGTTTAAAAATTGCTGAACTTGCACGATGTCACGCGCCATTTGCCCTGACAATAATGCGTTTGGCAAAAAAACATCTTTAATTTTTTGCAAATCTTGTTCAGTGCGGGCGTAGTTGACCAGTGTAGAGATAATTAGAATTACCATTAAACCGATGATTGCAAAGAAACCTAATACAATTTTTGATTTGAAGCTGATTCTGTTAGCTTTCATGTTAAATTATCACTTTAGTTAGCGACATAACTCATCCAAATAAATACAAAATTAAAAGCGCAAATGTTGATTGCTGGTATAAATCATTCTAACAACCGTTTTATGACTGTTTGATGACAAAATAATACAAGCAGCCATTGGAAACATGCGATATTTGTTTATGCCGATGAGTGGCATTTTTGGAATGAAATCCATCAGTGCAAAATTGGTTACGCTGATGGATTTTAGATGTGATTGATAATTTCTAGCGCACCATGAATAAGCTATAAGCCACTTCACCCGCGACTTTACTTTTCAATAGCTGCCAACTTTCAGGCAAATTAAATTTTAAAGTTGTTTCGGTTTCAATGTAAATTTTCGCATAAGGTGCAAGCCACAAATTCTTTTCAAGTAATTCACAACTTTGCAAAACTAAATCTAAACCGAATGGTGGATCAATAAAAATCACATCAAACTGGTGTGGTGGAGGTTTTGTCAAATATGCGAGTGCATCAGCTTGAATCGTGTGAACTTGCGTTGCATCTAATTTTTCCGCATTCGCTTTCAATGCAACACAAGCCGCCAAATTATTTTCGATTTGTACGACATTTTTTGCACCACGCGACGCGGCTTCAAAACTTAACGCACCACTACCTGCAAATAAATCCAAGCATCGACTATTGAAAACATCCGCTTGCAGCCAATTAAAAAGCGTTTCGCGCACGCGATTAGGTGTTGGACGCAAACCGTCGGCATCAAGAACGTCGATTTGCCGACTGCGCCATTGTCCGCCAATAATTTTTAATGCGCCTCGTTTTGAAGATGCGTTTTGATTCGGTTTATTCAACAGAAAACTCCCGCATCATGCCCATATCTTCGTGTTCTAAATTGTGGCAATGATACAAAAATAAACCTTTAAAATCTTGAAACGGCTTAATAATTTTTACTCGTTCCATTGGCATGACAAGAACGACATCTTTTAAACCGCTGTCGATAAAACCTTCACGCACTGTATCGTAAGCGGTCGAATCGCCACTAAAACTACGACTTACCGTTTGAAATTGTTGACCGTGTAAATGAATCGGGTGCGCCATTGATAAATCCATCATGCCACCACCCATTCCCCTATTCATGCCCATGCCGCCACGTTTCATTTCGCCACTTTCGTGTTTCGCACTATCGTCCATTTTCATTCCCCCCGCCCCATGTGCGTGGAAAATTTCAATCTGTTGAATACTGCCAACTTTTACTCTTTCAAAAGGCAACGGATTATTAAACGAATACGGCGCACCATTAAGCAACATCGACATTGGAGCTTCAGAAATTCCAATCGGAATCGGATTATTTGGATTCGCGGTGTCGCTAATTTCGTAATGTTTAAATTTCGACAATTGCATCGGTAATTTATGCGTTTCGCTGACTTTTTTCGTCACGCGAATCGTGCAAATCGGATATTCACTTCCAACAGGAATCAGACCTTTGTGCATTCCCATGCCCATTTTTGGCAACACGCCCGCAAATACCAAACTTTTCAATGTTAATTCTGAGCCTTCATTTCGTCCGCTGAAATCCGCCCAAATGTCCAAACGTTCGCCTGGCGCAAGCATCACATACGGTTTCACTTCGGGTTGTTCAAGCAAACCGCCGTCTACGCCAATTACCGTAACGGGCATTCCGTCATCCCACGCTAATTTGTAAATGCGTGACGTTGAACCATTCATAACGCGCAAACGATAAGCGCGACTCGCTACATCGAAATGCGCGTTTGGGCGACCATTTATCAAAATTTTATCGCCCGTGAATCCTGTCATTTTGCTGTGCATCATCGACGTATAAATCAGCTGATTATCGCTGTCGAACTGTTTATCCTGAATCACAAGCGGAATTTCAAACTCACCTGAAGGTAAATCTAACGCAGCTTCCTCTTCGTCGTTAATGATTAACGCGCCAGCCAATCCGAAATAAACCTGTTTACCTGTCACGCCGTGTTGATGTGGATGATAAATGTTCATGCCCGCACGATTCACGACTTCAAATTCATAAACGAGCGTTTCACCTGGATCAATGAAATACATTGGATGCCCGTCCATCACTTGCGGAACGTGTAATCCGTGCCAATGCGTGACGCTAGGTTGTGACAATCCGTTATGTAAGTTAATACGAACTTTTTGTCCTTTTTGGAAGCGAATAATGTCACCCAAATAAGAATTTGGCAGACTGGTCAACGTATCTTTTGGACCTTTAATTAAACGCGCCGTGTATTGCAGCATATTGGTTTTGCTGCCATCTAAAATCTGAATGGCATTCGGTTTACAAAATAAATCCAACTCAACATCAGCATGAAAATTGGGCGAGGCTTTATTCGGCGTTATTTTTGGCATCATCATTTCGTCCGTATGCCGATTGTGCATTCCCATACCTTCCATCGCGCGTGCTAAGTTTGGTACCGCAGTCAGTCCCAACAAACCTAAACTTGATTGCCCTAAAAAACGGCGGCGTGATTCATTAAACGTAGTCATAAAATTTCCTCATACGAAACAAAAAGTGCGACAAACTATCGCGGTTGGTTTCGAGTTTAGGTCAGAAGTTGCACGCATTCAAGTTAAATTCACACGCTATCAATACAAATCCACAGGATCAACATCAAGCGACCAACGTACTTTTGCCGCCAATTTTAGCGTTGAAATTTGTGGTACAAGTTGACGTAATAAATGATGTAACGCGGCACGATTTTCGTGTTGAAAGAGTAATTGAAAACGATATTGTCCAGCCCTTCGCGCCATCGGTGCAGGAATTGCCCCTAAAACTTGCACATTCTGCGAATTTAAACTTTGCGCTAACTCCGCGACCGATTGCAAAAACGTTTGTGGCAACGTTTCATCTTCATGGTGAGCGCGAAGTAATGCCTGATAACTAAACGGCGGCAAGCAAGCCATTTTACGTTCTGCCAATGCTAATGCGGCAAATTTTGCATAACCATCACGCAATAATTCGGTCAAAAGTGGATGTTCAGGTTGGCGTGTTTGCAACAGCACTTTGCCTTGTTTAAGTTCGCGTCCCGCTCGTCCCGAAACCTGCACAATCAATTGCGCCAACTTTTCACCCGAATGAAAATCGGTACTAAACAATCCGCTGTCCACATCCAAAATTGCAACCAATGTGACGTTTGGAAAGTGATGTCCTTTCGCCAACAACTGTGTTCCCAAAATAATATCCGCTTCACCATTATGAATTTGCACCAGAAAATTATCCAACGCGCCTTTTTTCTGGGTCGAATCACGGTCTAAACGCAATACAATTTTATCGGTAAACAAGCGCGTCAAAATCGATTCTAGTCTTTCCGTCCCCAAACCCAATGACGTTAAATCGGACGATTGACAGGCTGGACAAGTTGAAATCAATCGATGTTCTGTGCCGCAATGGTGACAACGCAACAAGTTTTTGTTTCGGTGAATCACTAAATTGGCATCGCAATGAATACAACGCGCCACCCAACCGCAATCGTCACAAATCAAGGTAGGCGCAAAACCTCGCCGATTTAAAAACAATAAAACTTGCTCGTTTTTTTCCAAAGTCACGGTGATTTCTTCGAGTAATTTTACCGATAAACCGCCTTGCAATTTTTGCTGCCGAATATCGAGAATTTGAACCAACGGAGGCAACGCATTCCCCGCACGATCTGGTAATTGCAAATGCTGATAACGCTGATTTTTCACGTTATATAAACTTTCTAACGATGGCGTAGCGGAACCTAAAACGACTGGCACACTCGCTAATTTCCCACGCATGACCGCGACATCTCGCGCTGAAAATCGAAAGCCTTCCTGTTGTTTAAACGAACTGTCGTGTTCTTCATCGAGAATAATTAGCCCGAGTTTTGGCAACGGCGTGAACAACGCAGAACGAGTACCGAGCAACAATGAACACGCGCCTCTTTGCATTAAAATCCACGCATTTTTGCGTTGAATGTCGGTGAGTTTGGAATGTGAAATGGCAATATGTGTACTGAAACGCGCTTGAAAACGTTGTTGTAATTGCGGCGTTAAAGTAATTTCTGGCACGAGGACAAGAACTTGCTGCTTTCGATCTAAAACGTTTTGAATCAACTGCATATAAACTTCAGTTTTGCCGCTGCCCGTCACACCATCGAGGACAAAAACGTTGAATTCGTCCAATGTCGCAGTGATTTTATCAATCGCGTTTTGTTGAGCTTCATTGCAAATGAGTTGAGCGGTTTTGATTTCGGATTCAGAAATTTTAGGCAGTTTTTTAATCACCGCTTCTTTGCCTTGTCGCAATGCCACAGGAAATGCCGCGCTCATCACTTCGCCAATCGGGTGATGATAATAACCCGCCACCCAATGCAACAATTTCAAATCTGTTTCTGCCAGTAAAGGCACGTCGTCAATAATGCGTGTAATGGATTTTAATTTTTCAATTGGGTAGTTGCTTTCAAAACTGGTGGCAATTAAAAAACCGATTTTTGAAGTTTTGCCAAACGGCACTTCGAGGCGAATCCCCGCCTGTAGATTTTGCGAATCTTCGGGGGCGAGGTATTCAAAGTGTTGAAAAAAAGGAACGGCGGGAATAGCGACTTTTAAAATAAGTGGTTCAGTCATGATTCCAAATTTGTACCAAACTCAACGTTGCCAACATTAAAAACGCCAACAACGTCCAAACTGGCATACTGAATCCCAACATCGTCCAATCAACTTTTGCACAATCACCTGTGCCAGAAAGCATCAATTTTAGTGTGTCGATAAGCGGAAAATTTGCCAACATATATTCTAACGCGGGGCTGCATTCTGGCACTTTATCGGGCGGCAAATTTTGAATCCAAATGTGGCGTGTCGAAATTGATGCTCCGCCTAACGCCATCAATGCACCAAAAATTGCGTAACGTTTAACGTCTTTTTGAACAGGATTATGCACAACTGCAAGCATGAAAACTAAGCCCGTCAGAAAAATCGCAATGCGTTGTGAAATGCACAACGGACAAGGTTCTAAACCTTGATTGAATTGAAAATACGCGCCCATACTAAGTAAAAAAACACAGCCTAAACTTCCCAATAAAAACCAAAATCTAGGTCTTATAATTTTTAATTTTTGAATCAATTGCATTGATGTTCAACCTCATCTCTAAATAATCGACAGCCGCGACTGGGTCCCATCACCACTAATACATCGCCAGCATTGAGTTCATGATCTGTTTCGCCATTGGTAAAATGTAACTGATCGCCTAATTCTTTATCTACTACGCCAATCAAAATCAAATTATATTGCTCGTTGTCTAAATCTAATTCGCTCACCATCACGCCTTCTAAAAAAGATTCGGCAGGAATTTCAATTTGTGCGATGTTTAAATCGTGCCGCCCAAAAACAGTATGGTCAAGAATATCGCTAATATCTGGCTTCGTCAGCATTTCGTGTACTTTTCGCCCACAAATTTCATACGGATCAATAATTTTGTTGGCACCAGCGGCTAATAATTTTCCTTCGGATTCCGAATCGTCCACGATGGCGATAATAATTAAATCTTTATCCATCGCACGCGCTGAAATAGTCAAAAATACATTATCAGAATCTGTCGGATAAAAACAAAAAATGATGTCAACATTTGTACCAATACCCACTAAAGACAAATCATCATCATTTTTGAAATCAATTATTTGTGTTTCAAAACCTTTCTCAGAAACAGATGCCGCTTCAACTTCATTTGCCGCAATAAATAAAATACTGCAATCATCTTTCGGCAATCGGCTCATCGCCTCCAACGACATCACGCTATAACCAAACACTACGATACGTTTCATTATTTTGGGCTAGTGAAAAACGGTTTAACAACAGGTTTCGTCGTTGTACAGCCTGTTCCAAAACAGGGTTTTGCCGCTGCATTTGTCACAGCTTGCGTTGCAGTTACCCGTTTAAGTTGGTATTGCGATTTATCAATTACACAGGTTTTATCATCAATTTCGCACGCCGATTTTACAACCAAATAATAGGTTGATGAATCTTTCATTAAAGGAATAGCGTAAGCTCCAGAATCACCCACTTGTCCCATTCCACATGAACTACCGTTAATCATTGTGGTCGATTTCAAGTTTTTTGCACTGTCGTAAATTAACATTTTCCAATCATTTTGATAACGCACCGCATTGTTACAACTAAATGTTAAATTTGCGTCTTCCGTTCCTGTATCAACTTGATAAATTTGCGTATCAGTTGGTGAACTGATTTGTCCACTTTGCAACGTTGCGCCAAGATTCTTTTTTGTTGTGAACCAAGCGGAATTAAAAGCATTAGAATCAACGGGTACAGGTGTATCGATTACTGGAGGTGGGAGAATAGACTCAATTTCACGACTTAAAATGTAAGCCGATTTATCAACAATGCAAGAACTGTCGTCCACATCACACGCCGATTTCACTGCAACGTAATAACGTACCGAACTCGTTTCCTTTGGAATCGTGATTTTATACGCGCCATTGTCACCATCTTCACTCATACCACAATCACTACCGTTAATAACATGTGGAGTACCGTTTAACGTTTTATTGCTGTTATAAACCAAAACCTTCCAATCATTATTGAATCGTTTTGAATCATCGCAAGAAAAATTCATAACGGTATCGCCGTTAATGCTGCTATCGACATAATACAACTGCATATCGGTAGCGGTTTCGATTTTGCCAGTTTTTGATGCTTCAAGATTGATAGCGGGCGTTAAATCTTCAATGTCGGTGGGTAAATTATTGCTGTAGGTTGTGTCGCCTACTTTGGGTTTATCCGCACTGATATAAAAAGCGTCTTTACCCTCACAATGAAAATCACCAATATCCACTTTTACAGGAATAACCACAGAATTATTTGAAGATGCGGCTGTTGTTGCTGCTGTCGCCACAGGATTTAAATTTTCTAAGTCTAATTTTGTTCCCGTTAAGGTAACTTTGATAGCTTTTTCATTTTCAGGTTTGTTGTTAGGAGCGCATTCGCCCAATGTCATACTCACGCTGTCTTTTGCGGTTAATGCAGCGTCGATAATTGCAGCATTTCCCGTAATGCTGCCAAGCATCAATTCTGCTGGTGAAAAAGAATCGGGCGTTAAAATTTGGCAAGCCATCATGCCGATTTGAATTTTTATAGGTTTTTTAGCTTTAACTGTATTTTTTTCTATCGCAAACATTTCGCTTAAATTTGCGTTTTCAACTTTCACTAAAACTATTGAATTAGCATTCAAACCACAGCGGGCAACTTTAAATGTTGAGTTTGTCGGCGTAATGTTATTTTTTATAGCAGAAAAACTGCCCGTATAAATTTTGGTTACGTCACGCGTAATGTTGTATTGCGAGGTTTCAACGGTGCATTTTTTTTTCGATTGCGAATCACACGCCGATTGAATTGACACAAAATAACGCGGTGAATCTTTTGGTAAGGTAAATTTAAAACCGCCTTTGTCATCAACAAGTCCAGAACCACAATCACTGCCATTGATGTAACGCGGATAACCTGTGACGACGGTATTTTTGTCATCATAAACGGTTAATTTCCAGTCATTGGTGTAACGAGCAGCAGCCGCTGTGCAAGAAAACAGCAACGGCACTTCGTTTGTGCCTGCGGTGTCTGTTGTTGAATAGGTTTCGACTGAGTAAATTTGTGCTGGAGGATAAATCGTGATTTCTTTACCTAATTCATCAGTTGTCTTTTCTTCTTTTGCTAGTCGCCCCGTTTTGATTGCACCAAGTGGAATAGCAGTTTTTAGTTCATCAACTTTTAGCGTATTTGTATCAGCAAAAATTTCTTTCGGAATCAAACCTAGTTTTAATTTGTAATCAGACGAGTCACATTGTTGGTCAAAATCGCCTGAGCCAGCAAAATTGCTGGTTGATTGGGTAGTTCCGTTATTAGAGTTTATTTGTGATTGATATGTAGAACCTTGATTGTACTTTTGGAGTTCCATCTTTGGAAATTTTGCACAAGCGGACTGGACACCAATGTAATAGGATTCAACTTTGTCTTCTGTATCATCGTTCTGGTCAATAGAAAACGTAAAACTACCAGAACACTTTTGCTTTGAAACTCGATCATATCCTTTAAGTTTTGAATCTGGTTTTGAATAATTGGCATAATGTTTCCAGACGCTTACATACCAACCAAAATACGCTTCTCCCGATTCAGCCTGCGGACATGAAAAAACAACTTCAACTTCGGAAATTGGAAATGGTGACGCAAGATTTGCATAGCTATTTTTTATTTCAAAAAAATCAACTTCCGACATCTCGCCAATCTGACCTGTTCGACTGGTATTTTCTTGCAATACTTTTGGTGAATGGCTTTGGATGTCCTCATACGCTGTGCCTTTGTAATCTGTTTCACCAACAGCAACCTGCATCAAACTCAACAAAACAACCGCCAATAAAAACTGATAATTTTTCATATTATTTCGCTCCAAAAACGGGGGCATCTGTCGAAGGTTCTACGCAACTACTGTAAAAACAAGGGGCTGTAGTTGTCGAAGTTGTCGGTGTTGTCGAAGTC
>SESD01000409.1_pt1 | contig 26661 bp, 16 predicted proteins | sample 3171411 | NCBI WGS metagenome assembly SESD01 (sample SAMN06051880, study PRJNA518727) | freshwater metagenome | biome: subpolar coniferous forest; feature: holomictic lake; material: water; isolation source: holomictic Lake 442, 16.5 m depth | place: Canada: near Kenora, Ontario | collected...
TTGTGCCGATCGTAACCATGTCCTGGTTGCGGATCGTATTCCACACGAAGGCCAGTCCTACCGGCGGCAGCAAGCGGCCAGCCGCCAGCGGCTTGATGGTCATGACTGGCTTTTTGGCGTTGGCGATGATCCGCATGACCCAGTCGGCTTCCACCTGCATGAGAAAGCCCGCGGCGTTGTACAGCTGAATGTAGGTCTCGACATCGACATGGGTGGCGTCGGCGATGGTAACCGCCTCCGGCATGTGGGTGGACAGGCCGGGGATCATGCCCCGCTCCCGGATCATCCGCGTGTACTTGTCGATATCGCGAATCTTGTTGTGCATGCGATCGAGCAGGTTGTCCGTGACGCACTGGTGCGGGAAGCAGAACGTTGCGCCAAGCGCCTTGCAGGCGTCGAACACGCGGGCCGGCTCGCTTTCGGGCGGACCGCCCGGCACGGTGTTGAAGTGGGGGGTAAGGACCAGCGTGACCTTGCGTCCCACGCGCTCCTGGGCATCCTGGATGGCGTCGCGCAGCATGGGGACGGGCATGCCCATGACAACGTCTACGCCTTGCTGGAGAAAGACGGTGATGATGTCCGCGACGTTCGCACGGGTCTGGTAGCTCTTGATGAAGTTATCCTTGGCCACGCTGGTGTGCGAGTAGCCGAGGAACCAGTTCGTGCCAATGATCAGGCGGGACAGCGAAACGCCGCCAACCATCGTCCGGGGGAAATCACTCATGATCCCTGCTCCATTTTAGTGTTTGTCGCAGATGGCGATGGAGTCACGAAGCTCGGACTCGATGCGCTCATGCTGCGATGCGTCATTGAGCCCTCGGTCAATGCCGGCGTGACCGATCATGCTGGAAATGCGCAGCCCATGTTCACGACTGAGCGCCGCCCTCATCTGGCGGCAGCGGAGAATCACGTGACGGCCAGCTTCTTGAGCAGCCATGCCATGTTCTCGCCCAGCACCGTCATGGTCCGGACGCCTTCTTCGTCGCCATCCACCTCCCCCTTTTCCCGCCCGATCCCCACGTTCCAGTAGCAGGAACCGGGCACGATCATCTCGCAGATCAGGAAGAGATGGTTGATGGTGTCGAACGCATGGATCGCTCCACCACGGCGCACGGCGATCACGCCGGCACCGACCTTGCGCTTGAGGAACCTGTCGTTCGCCATCGACACCAATCCCACCCGGTCGATGAGCGCCTTCAGCTCAGGGGTGATGTCGGCAAAGTAGGTCGGAGATGCCAGAAGGATGCCATCCGCCTGCCGCATCTTTGCGATGCAGTCGTTTACGATGTCATCAGCCTGCACGCATCGCCCATCCCGGGTCTTGAAGCACTGGTAACAGGCTTTGCATCCGGGAATCAGGTTGCCGCCCAGCTGGACCCATTCGGTCTCAATGCCTTCCCGGTTCAAAGCCGCGAAGACGTGCTGGATGAGGCGGAAGGTATTGCCGTCCTTGCGGGGACTGCCGTTGAACGCGACGACTTTTATGGTGGGCTCCAGTTTGATTTCCGCCGAATTGCTGCATTCCCCTGCCCCTGCCCCAGTTCCCTGTGCCAGGCGGGTCAGCCACAGGCCCGGGCGGCTGCTGTACAAGCACCGGGCAGCAGATGAATGATGGTGTGAGTCCGGGCGGATGGCAAGGAGGAAAACGCAGACCCGAATTGACGCCTGGCCCGCAACCGCTTACGCTGTGCACCGGCTATGCGCATGGACCCGACAAAGCAGGTGAACTACCGGGTGGCGGACCGGGACTTCAAGTACTACATCTTCGACTGGGATGACAACATCCTGCACATGCCCACGCGCATCCACCTTGAAAAGCGGCAGCCGGACGGCTCCTGGACGCCGCACCTCGTCTCCACCTCGGTCTTCAGCCTGATCCGCAGCGACACGCTCAACTACCGCCCGCCGAACAACCACTGGCCCGAGGCCTTCGTCGAGTTTCAGGACTACGCCACGGCGTCGGCAAACCAGTTCCTGCGCGATGCGCAGGAGGCCATCACGCGCATCCTCCGCGGCACGGACCAGCCGGCGCCCAGCTTCCGGACGTTCCGCACCACGCTCGTCGAGGGGCGCCTGTTCGCCATTGTCACCGCGCGCGGCCATGCCTCGGAAACCCTGCGCAAGGGGGTGCGGCTCTTCGTGGACCTGGTGCTCACCCCGGCGGAGCGTGCGGAAATGCTGGCCAACCTGCACGGCTACCGCGCCTGCTTCGACCATGTGACGACCTTCGGCACGGACGATGAGGAGCTGGAATACTACCTCGACATCAACCATTACTACGCCGTCACGTCGCCCGACTTTACCGACCTTCTCCCCCGGGCCACCCCGGGCGCAGAGTCCTCCGAGCACCGCAAGCAGGTCGCGATCCGCTCGTTCGTGGAGCACGTGGTCCGGGTCCTCGCCCGCACGCAGGAGGGGCAGCTGCGCCGCCCCGTGAGCGTGGGATTTTCGGACGATGACCCTGTCAACGTCAAGGCTGTCGAAGAATACATCCGCACCGAGCTCGGCCGCCGCTTCCCGGGCGTCAAGTTCGTGGTCTACGACACCTCCGACCGCACGCTCGAAAAAGGGCGCAAGATCGTGGTCAGCGGGCAGCTGGACCTGGGGCTGTAGATATTCCGTGCCGGAAATCTACCGCCCCGGGTCCCTCGTCACGCCGCAGCATCCGGCGCAAAGGGGGGCACGGGGCAGTCAAGGGCGTCGACCACGGCCCGGAGCGTCTCCGCCTCGTGCAACGAGGTGTGGCCGTCGGTGGCGGCGACGGCGGCGCAGGCCGAAAGCAGCCGCGCCTTGAGCTGCGGCGCCACCCCGGCCAGCCGGTCGAGGTGCTCCTCGAGCTCTTTCAGCCGGCCGTCGTGCCGGTCGCGCAGCCGCTCGGCCTCCGGCTCGCCCAGCGCCTCCCACCCGGCCGCGTAGGCCGCCCGGGCGGCGGCCTCATCCTCCGTGCCGTTCCAGACCAGCAGCGAGAACACGCACGCCAGGGAGCTGCCCAGGCCGTCGAAGGATTGATAGCGGGTGCGCGGCGCCGGCGCCAGATCAAACTGGCGGTCAAGCCGGCGCGCCACCATGTGCAGCAGCGCAAACTCGAACACGTCCACCTCCTCGTCCGCCAGCACCATGGCCATCAGGTTCTCGCGGAACGCCGCATAGTCCCGCCGGTCCATGCCGCGCAGGGCGCTGATGGCCAAATCGGCCAGTGGCAGCCGCGAGGCCTCGGGCATGGCGCCGCAGCGGCCGTCAAAGAAGACGATCCGGGCATATACATGGCCCGGCGCACGGGCTGCCAGCCGCGCCATCTGCTTTTGCCGCACCTCCGCCTGCCGGGAAAGCACCAGCGCGTACAGGATGGTCTCCGCGCCATGGAGGGTGGCGGCAGCGGCACGGCAGTCCGGCGGGATCGCATTCAGAATCGAGGCGGCATAGGCCACGTTCTGAAACTCCGGCGCGCCGACGCGATTGGCAAGGCCGGAGACGGCCGTTCGGGCCGACGGCAGGGCCGCCGCACGCTGAAAGACGGGCATGAGCGGCGGGTCCTGCCGCGGCCGCGCAGAGTTCAGCTCGCGCGTCACGGCCTGCAGGTCGCCGGTGAAGGCCGGATCGAGCCGGCGGATGCGCTCCTCCAGCGGCGGATGCGTATCCAGGAAATTCATCCACGAGATTGCGCCCGGCTCGGAAATGAAGAAGTGGCTCGCCGCGGCCGCCTGCGTGGCGTCCACCCGGCCGCCGTCGCGCCAGGCGGCAATCTTCTTGAGCGCGTTGGCCAGCCCCATGGGGTTGCGCGTGAACTGCACGGCCGAGGCGTCTGCCAGGTATTCGCGCTCGCGCCCGATGGCGGCCTTGATCAGGTTGGCGAAGAAGACGCCGATGTAGCCGATGACCATCACCGCCAGCCCCAGCAGGAACAGCAGCGCCACGCCCCCGGCCCCCTTGCCGCGCCCGGTCCGGACGCGCCCCAGGACGCGCATAATGCCGTAGCCTGTGAGGGCGATCATCAGGATGCCGTGCAGGATGCCCATCAGCCGGACATTCATCCGCATGTCGGCGTTGAGGATGTGGCTGAACTCGTGCGCCACCACGCCCTGCAGCTCATCGCGCGACAGCACCCGCAGCGCGCCCCGCGTGACCGCGATGGCGGCGTCGCTCGGCGTAAGGCCGGCGGCAAAGGCGTTGATGCCGGTCTCGCCGGGCAGGACAAAAACCTGCGGCACGGGGGTGCCGGAGGCAATGGCCATCTCCTCGACCACGTTGCGCAGGCGCAGCTCGTCGGGGTCCGCCGTCTGCGGTGCCACCGGCGTACCGCCCATCAGTCGCGCCACCACCGCCCCGCCGCCGCTCAGCTCCGCGACCTTGTAGAGGGTGCCGCCGATCAGGATGGCCAGCGTGACCAGCGTGGACCCGAGGAAAACGGCCGGATTCCAGAGCCCCTGCAGGGCCGCGTCCTCCTCCTGCCGCGCGCCGGCAGGAAGGTTTGCGAACAGCATCACCGCCACGGCGTAAACGGCAAGCACGATCAGCACGACCGCCAGCGCATACAGCGCGGCCAGCAGCCGTGTCCATTTCCGCGCCCGGTCCTGGTAGTCAAAAAAGTTCATGCACCGGAACCCGCGCCGCGGCTTCCTCAGTTGAACGCCACCCGGGGCGCCTCGCGGTCAGCGGGGTTGGCGATGTCGAACAGCACGGCCGGCTGGAAGCCGAACATGCCGGCCAGCATGATGTTGGGGAAGGTTTCGCGGCTGGTGTTGTACTGCATCACCGAGTCGTTGTAGGCCTGGCGGGCGAAGGCCACGCGGTTCTCGGTGGAGGAGAGCTCCTCCATCAGCCGCGCAATGGTCTGGTCGGCCTTCAGGTTCGGATAGGCCTCCATCACCGCAAAGAGACGGCCCATGGCGCCGGAGAGCATCCCTTCGGCGCCGAGCAGGCCCTGCACGGCAACGCCGTCCGCCGGGTTGGCGGCCGCCGCGCCGCGCGCGGCCACGGCCTGGTTGCGCGCCGCAATCACGGCCTCGAGCGTGGAGCTTTCGTGCTTGAGGTAGGCCCGGGTCGCCTCGACCAGGTTCGGGATCAGGTCGTGCCGCCGCTGCAGCTGCACGTCGATCTGCGCAAAGGCGTTCTTGAACAGGTTGCGCAGCGCGACCAGGCGGTTGTAGATCCCGACCGCGAACAGCGCCAGCACGACCACGCCGCCAAGAAGAAGTAGAAGAATCAGACCCTTGTTCATGACGAGTTCTCCTGTAGTTGGGAATACTGTATCCGGCGGCGGCCCAACTGGCAACCGCCAAGCGCTGGATAACAGTGCAATACGCAACGCAAAGAGCAGCAGGAACCAATTTTTGTCTGTAATTGACTTCGCCACCCGCTGGCAGCGGGTGGCTCAACTAGGAGACTGTCGGCAGAAAGCCCTGGACCGATCCGAGGCCTAAATCCGACAGTCTCCCAGGATCAGCATGCAGTCGCCATAGCTGAAGAACCGGTAGCGCTGCGCCACGGCTTCGCGATAGGCGGCGAGGACGCGCTCGCGGCCGGCGAAGGCGGACACCATGGCCAGCAGCGTGCTGCGCGGCAGGTGGAAGTTGGTGAGCAGGGCATCGGCGGCGCGAAACGCGTAAGGCGGGCGGATGAAGATTCCGGTCCGTCCGCTGCCGGCCACGACCCGGCCGTCGTGTGCGGCCGCCACGGTCTCCAGCGTGCGCACGGTGGTGCTCCCCACGGCCACCACGCGCCCGCGGCGCGCGCGGCAGGCGGCAAGGGCGGCGGCCGTGGCCTCCGGCACCGCGTAGCGCTCGGACTCCATGCGGTGTTCGTCCAGGTTTTCCACCTGCACCGGCTGGAAGGTGCCGGGGCCCACGTGCAGCGTGACGAATGCGTGCGGCACGCCCTGTGCCGCCAGCGCGGCAAGCAGCTCCGGCGTGAAGTGCAGACCGGCCGTGGGCGCTGCCACGGCGCCCGGCTCGCGCGCATAGACGGTCTGGTAACGCTCGCGGTCGAGCGCCCCGCGCGCATCGCCGGCGGCGCGGTGGATGTAGGGCGGCACCGGCACCCGGCCATGCGCCTCCAGCACATCGGCCAGCGGGCCTGCACAGCGGAGCCGCGCCAGCACCCGCCCCCCGCCCTGCGCCTCCACAATCTCGCCCGCCACCTGGCCGGCGGCCAGCGTGGCGCGCTGGCCGGCGCGCGCGCGACGTCCGCTGCCGCAGATGCAGTGCCAGGTCTCGGCCGGGGATGGTGAATGAACGGGCCGATCGGACGGGTCTGTTGGATCGGACCGTTCCAGCAGCAGCAGCTCCACGGCGCCGCCCGTGTCGGCCCAGGCGCCGAGCAGCCGCGCCGGGAAGACGCGCGTGTCGTTGAGCACCAGCAGGTCGCCCGCGTGCAGAAAGGCCGGCAGGTCGGCAATGCCGCGATGCTCCCAGGCGCCGGTGGCCCGCGCCAGCACAAGCATGCGCGCGGCGGTGCGCGTCGCCGGCGGCTCCTGCGCGATCAGCTCCGGCGGCAGGTCATAGTCAAAGTCGGAGGTCAGCATGAGAAGAGGTGCCGGTTCCAGAGGCCTGCGGGTCAGGCGGACGTGCCGCGATCCGAGAACTGCATGTCGCACAGGCGGCGATACGCGCCGCCCGCGGCGTAGAGCTCGTCGTGCGTGCCGCGCTCGACGATCTCGCCCTTGTCCACGACCAGGATCAGGCTGGCGCGGCGGATCGTGCTCAGGCGGTGGGCGATGGCAAAGGTCGTGCGGTTGGCCATGGCGCGGGCGATCTCCTCCTGCACCTGGCGCTCGGTGACGGTGTCCAGGGCGCTGGTGGCCTCGTCCAGGATCAGGATCGGCGGGTTGCGCAGCATGATGCGGGCAATGGCCACGCGCTGGCGCTCGCCGCCGCTGAGGACGAACCCCTTCTCGCCCACCACGCGGTTGTATCCGTCCGGGTGGGCGGAGATGAACGCATGCGCGTTGGCCTTCTCCGCAGCCGCCTCGATCGCCGCGGGCGTCGCGCCCTCCGTGCCGTAGGCAATGTTGTAGGCAATGGTTTCGTTGAACAGCAGCGTCTCCTGCGTCAGGATGCCCACGAGCTTGCGCACGTCCGCAACCCGGATGTCGCGCAGGTCCCTGCCGTCCAGGCGCACGCAACCCTCCGTGGGGTCATAAAAACGGGCCAGCAGGTTGGCGAGCGTGGTTTTGCCGGAGCCGGTGGCCCCGACCACCGCCACCATGCCGCCGCGCGGCAGCGTGAATGTGGCGTGGCGGATGACGGGCTCACCGGCCGTGGCGTACTGGAAGCTGACGTCCTCAAACACCACGCGGTCGTCGAACGACAGTTTGCCGACCGGGTTGACCGCCTCGGGAAGGCGGATGTCGAGGTCAAGCGTTTCAAAAATGCGTGCCTGGGCAGCCGCGCCGCGCTCAAAAGTGGGCACGATCTTGGCCAGCGACCGGACCGGGCGGTAGACCAGCAGCGCCGCGGCGCCGATGGGTATGATCTCGGAGAGGCTCAGCTGCTTGGTAAAGCAAAGCACCAGGAAGGCACAGCTCAGGATAATGGCGACGGCCTCCATCAGCGGGCCCATCAGCAGTTCCACGCGCACCGCGCGCATGACCGTCTTGAAGTAGCGCTTGTTGGTCTCGCCAAAGCGCACCGCCTCCGCCGCCTCCATGTGAAAGGCCTTGACCACGCGGATGCAGGTCAGGTTCTCGTGCATGAGGGAGACCAGGTCCGATATCCGCTCCAGCGCGCGGCGAGTCCAGACGCGCACGCGGCGGCCCAGGATCACCAGCGGCACGACAAACAGCGGGAAGCTGATGACCATGACCGCCAGCAGGCCAAACATATGATGCTCGCGGGAAAACAGGAACATGAACGCCAGGGCACCGGCGATCTCGAACGGCGCACGGGAAGCCTCTGACACGGAGGAGTTGATCACGTGCTCGATGATGGTGGTATCGGCGATGTTGCGGCTGATCAGGCGTCCCACATCCACGCGGCCGTGGTATTTAAGCGATTGTGACTCCATGGCCACAAAGAGGTCGTTGCGCAGATCCCGCACCACACGTGCGCCCAGCCAGCGCAGACAGTACTGGTTCAGGTACATGGCCAGCAGGCGCAGCCCGACAATCAACGGCAGCAAAATCAGCCCCGCAACCACAGCCTGCCAGGTCAGCCGGCCGTCAGCCGTTGTGAGCGGAACATGAAACTTGTCGGCCCATTTCTGGGCCTCCTTTTGCCACCCCGGCACCTTTGCCTTGGGCGCGTGTGCCGCCGGCTCTGCCGGCGCACCCCCGCCGGCCGCCGGCGCATCCGCCACACTTCCACTTGCCACGCCGGTCAGGGGCGTCACAACCTGCGAGCCTTCAATCATCCCCAGAACCTGCGGCGACATCTGCAGCAGGCCGAACAGCGAACCGCCGCAAAGCATTCCGGAGACCACCCCGATGATCAGGTATCCCCGGTACCGCAGGGCGTAGCCAACCAGCCGCTTATAGTGCGGCCAGGGGTTGACCACGCGAGTCTGCTCTATCTCTTTTTTTGCCATGGTTACTCCAGCGCGGCCAGGTGGCGCTCGACTTCCATCGCGGCCATGCACCCCGTGCCCGCGGCCGTGACCGCCTGGCGGTAGGTGCGGTCCTGCACGTCGCCGGCGGCAAAGACGCCCGGGATGTTGGTGCGGGTGCGGTCCGAGACAATGTACCCGTCCGGATCGAGGGTGACCTGGCCGCGGAACGGCGCCGTGTTGGGCGTGTGGCCGATGGCCAGGAAGAGGCCGTCGACAGGGACATCGGAGACCTGTCCGGTCACGACGTTCCTGAGCCGCACGCCGGTCACGGTTTTTTGGGAAACGTCCAGCACCTCTTCCACCACGGAGTTCCAGGCCACGGTGATCTTTTCGTTTTTCGCTACGCGGTCGGCCATGACCTGCGAGGCGCGGAACCGGTCGCGGCGATGGATCAGCGTCACGTGCGCGGCCAGGCGGGAAAGGTAGAGCGAATCCTCCATGGCGGTGTCGCCGCCGCCGACCACGGCCACGCGCCGGCCGCGGTAGAAGGCGCCGTCGCAGGTGGCGCAGCCGGAGACGCCGTGCCCCTTGAGCTGCTCCTCGGACGGCAGGCCGAGGTAGCGCGCGCTGGCGCCGGTGGCGATGATCACGGCGCGCGCCTCCAGCGCGCCCTGCGCCGCGAGCTGCAGGCGCTTGGGGGTGGCGGCGAGGTCGCAGCCGGTGAGCTCATCCATGATCAGGCGCACGCCCATGCGCTCGGCCTGCTGGCGCATGGCCATCATCAGGTCAAATCCGCCGACAGGCTCGGCAAAGCCGGGAAAATTCTCGATGTCCGTGGTCTGCGTGAGCTGGCCGCCGGGTTGCGGCCCCTCGATCAACAGCGGCTGCAAATTTGCCCGCGCCGTGTAAATGGCGGCCGTCAGGCCGGCCGGCCCGCTGCCGATAATGATGACGTTTTCCATGGGTAATTAGGGTTCAGGGTTCAGGGTTCAGGGTTCAGGTTCAGGGTTCAGTTTCCGGGCTCCGGGCTCCGGGTTCCGGGTTCCGGACTCCGGGCTCCGGGCTCCGGGCTCCGGGTTCAGGCAGCATCATAACCGGTTCGACGTTCCCGGGAAACCCCGGAATGCACGGCCCCAAACTGCGAGCGTTGCGCGCGAGGTCAACATCCGGACACCGAGTGCGCCGAGGAAAGTGAGGCCACAGATGACTTCTGTGCGGGCTGGATGCCCCAAAAAAATGACAATGACCGCTTGACCTTCTCCTGTACGTCGTGCTCTTCCAGTAGAGTAGAACCGTTGTGCCCTGAGCGTAGGCGCGGGGTTACGCTTGATGGTTGACTGGCGACTTCCGCCTGTGCCAACACCTCAATCCTCACCATGCTCAGTTTCCTTCGGCCCCCTCATCACACCGTGTGGAACGGGAGCCTTCCCAGGCCCCGCGATTCCTCGCTGTGCTACCGTCGCCCAATCGTCTTGCTAACCTTTTCCCGGGTTCGTTCCATGGACCGGTCTGATGGCCAGACACGGCAGCGCTGGTCCCATCACGATTTTGGGTTCTTGATCGGCGTCAGCCGGAAGTACCCGCCATTTCTCCAGACCGCGATCACCAGATCATCCGCATAGCGCACAAGCGTTCCCGGCAGACCGCTCTGCTCAAACTACGGGGTCGGCGAGTAGCCTGCTTGCGCAGGTTTATCCCAAAATCGGGCTCTCCCAGCTACAAATGCCCGACCAGAGCTCACGAGGCTGCATCATTCGTTTTCGTACTACGGCCTGCAGGTTTGGCCGGCGCCCCTGACTGGGTTCGCGGCACCGTGTCGGGGCACCGTGTCGGGGCAAGTTCCACCCAGGCGTTGCCACCCAAGTGCGCCCCCAGCCTACATACCTCCAAAGGCAGGCGCTATGTGGTATGGCGGGCTCCTTTCATCCCGCTAGTTTACGGATTCGTTACCTCATACACGCCCGCACTCTCGCTGAGGCGCGGTAGCGCCGATAGCGAGGAATGCGTTGTTCGGTCACTATTTCATCTGCAAAACCAGATTCGCTTGATTGTCCACGTCTCGTATGTTTTGCCGAGGTCGATCTGAAAACTACATCCTGGTTCAAGATAGTGATAGTTCAGGTTGCCGGTGCCGTTTGTGTTGAGGGTGCACCGGCCAGTGTAGTTTGTTGCCATGCCGCTGCGTTGAATCATGGCGCAAAGGTGGATCGGCGTTACCCTGGGCCGCGGGGACCGACGAGCCTCGACGACACTACGCCGGACAACCAACGGAGCATTCCCCGCCCGCTATCTGCGGGCGTGTTGGACGTTGCGGGAACGGCACCGCAGGCCCGGCGTTGGCGACAACCTCACGTTCAAGGGCGGCACCCCGCTCTTTACGAGGCACAACCAAGGAAGGACATCTTCTCCGTTGGTGTTTTCGTTCGTGCCCCACTCCCAGGAATGGTATAAAATTAATATATTTGTCGATTTTGAAGCTCGGTTCTTTGACGGCAGGGATGCGATGATAGACGATAATAATAGACAAAAGAAGACTGGGTTAACATTTCGGTCCTTTGTGGTGGCTCTATTTGCCATTTTTTTCCTGGCGGCCTGGGTTCAGTATGTCGACCGGTTTTGCGCGGGCGGACCGCTGGCCGAAAACTGGCCTCCCAATGGTGCGGTCGGCGTGATCCTGATCGTCATGGCCATCAGCGGGCTTCTCTTCACAGTCCGTCGCTCCCTGCGTCTGACCAACCCGGAACTGGTCGTCGTCTATGCCGCGCTCCTCGCGGCAACACCGCTGGTCACCCAAGGGCTGTGGGGCCGGATGTTCGGCCTGCTGGCCGCGATTCCGCACAACGAGGACTTCAAGAGTTATGAAAGCCTGCCCAAGGTGCTGTGGCCGCATGGCCCGAATCTCGTGACCAACGGCCGGTTTGAGAAGGGACTCGAAGGGTACACGTGCTCCAGCGCCACGCCGGCAGGATGGATGGATCTGGACTGGGGCCACGGAAAGAAGTGGAAGGCTGTTGTCCTCAACAACGGCCCGGAGGCGGAGGCACGAAGCTCGCTGACGATCGCACTGCATCGAACGGACGCCTCCGGCCATGACGTTTTGGTGCCGGGTGAGCGCATGTTGTTTTCCATGTTGGTCAAGGCGGACGAGTTCCAGAAAGGCTCGTTCTACTCCGTGGCCATCCAGTCGGAAACCGGCCGCGAACAAGCCGTCCTCATGCAGACCGCAACCACGAAGCCGGCGTATGCCCTGCCGTCAGGTTTCCAGCGGGTTGGCGCCGTGCCGGTCCAGATCCCGCCGGATCCGGGTCCGACGATGACAATCCAGGTCAGTCTCACAGGGGCCGGCAGGATCGCGGTAACGGACCTTGAACTCATCAACATGGAGGCCATCGAGGGGCTGTACTCGGGGCGCAAGCTGGTGAACGAGGAGCAGTTATCCACCCTCGGACCGGACGAACGCGACTTTACGGTGGTCAAGCCGAAGCACATGCTAAGCGTCGCCGGCCTGAGTTTTCTGATGCAAGGCTATATTCCCCTGCAGCAATGGGTGATGCCGGCGATCGCCTGGTCGCTGTTGATCGGGGCTCTGTTCCTCGGATTCCTGGGGCTCAACCTGCTGATGGCGCGGCAGTGGATGGTGAGCGAGCGTTTTTCATTCCCCCAGACGCTTCTGCCAAAAAACCTTCTCGCCGAGATGGCCGACGGCAAGGGCGGCGTGGTACGGGCCATTTTACGCAACCGTATTTTCTGGATCGGGTTCGCCGTGGCCTTTCCTCTGGCCGTGCTCAAGGGCCTGAACTTTTACAACCCGGCTGTTCCCGCCCCGATTTTCTCACCGGTCGCGCTGGCGGACTACTTTACCAGCCCCATGGCCAAGGCCTTCTTCCGCGACGTTACCCTGGGAGGAACCGGATGGAACGTCTGGAGCGTCTCCATCTCCGTGCTCGCCATCGCCCTGCTCATCGAAACCAACGTCCTCTTCTCGCTGTGGGCATGCTTCCTGCTCTTCCAACTCTGGAACTTGTTCGGCGCCATGTTCGGCCTCAATCGCCACCCGGGATATCCCTGGCCCTTCCAACAGGCCATGGGTAGTTTCATCGCTTTTGCCTTCCTTGCGCTCTTTATGGGGCGCCGGCACCTGAAAGATGTCTTCTCGCGTGTTTTTCGCCGGACCCTGCCGGCAGATTCTTCGCCCGTGGCAAAGGACATCACCCTCTACCGCGTGGCGCTGCTGATGGTACTGAGTTCGCTGGTGATGCTGGGGGGCTGGGGCGTCTGGACCGAGATGGGACTGACGGCCAGCCTGCTTTTCTTCGGCTATATGCTCGTGCTCGGCTTTGCGAGCAGCAAGATCCGGGCAGAGTGTGGCGCCCCCTTCTCCTACCTGACCCCCTATTTCGGCATGCAGTTTGTCGCCGCCATCGGCGGGTTCGCGGTGTTCGGCTCCAAGGGCATGCTGGTGGCCACGATCGCGAGCGGATTCATGACCACCGCATGCTTTCTGCTGATGGCCCCTGTGCAGGTGGAGATGCTGGAACTCGGGCAACACTTCGGCGTACGCCGGCGGGACGTGATGGGAGGGCTGTCGCTAGGCCTGCTGGGCGGCCTTTTCATCGGCGGGTTTGTGCTCCTCTGCTGGGCCTACGGATTCGGAGCCAACCGGTTCGAATACACGTGGCCCTATGAACAGAACTGGTATTACAATGGTTTCCGCACGGTAGAACTCAATGCCGATCGGGCCTTCGAGGCCGGCACCCTGTTTTCGATCCCGGAGAACCAGCCACTGAACTTCGTAAAGAACGTGGATGCCAAGGGGCTTGGCATTGGGGTCGTCATCACCGTGCTGCTGGCCGTGGCGCGGAGCTTCTTCGCCTGGTTCCCGCTCCATCCACTGGGCTATGTGCTGGCGTCGAGTTATTTCATGAAAGGCTTCATCTTCACGGCGTTCCTGGCCTGGCTCATCCGCGTGGTCATCTTGCGCGTCGGTGGTGCTAGAAGGATCCGAAGCGGCCTGATCCCCTTCTGTGTCGGGATGTTCATGGCTGCCGTCGTGTCCGTAGTCCTGTTTGATTTGGTGGGCATTTATCTTCGCACGCAAGGCATCTCGAATATCTACAGCGCGATCCCATGAGGACAGAAAAAGCCATAGGATGGGGCTCCCAGTTGACTGTCGCGGCGGTTTTCGCGGCGTTGTTCCTGGCCGCCCTGGCCTTCTACGTCCGGTTCCCCCAACCCGCGGAACGACAGCACCGGGCTCCATTCAAGGCCGACTATACTGAGGATGCCCTTCTTGCCAGGTTAACGCCGGATGGGCTTGATGCCCAGATGGCCGCCATCGACAAGGCGGGCGCACCGGCCGACGTCCGCCAGATTGGCCGGTTGAGCGGCAGCCCAGGATTTGCAAATACGGAGAAGCTGATTCTCGAGACCTTCGCGGAGGCGGGACTCAGCGTAACGTGCCAGGAATTCCGGGTCGTGGTCCCGGTCACGGACTATTGCGAAGTTCTCGGCGAGGATGGCAAGCCGTTACCGGACGTGCAGCTTTTTCCGTTCCAACCTTGCGGCCTCACGCCCACGGTGCTTCCGGAATCCGGCCTCTGCGGCAATCTGATCCTGGCGGAATCAACGGAACTAAAATACCTGGCGGGACAGGAACCCAGCAACTCCATCGTATTGACCTACCTGGACTCCTGCGGCGGATGGCCCGCCTTGGCGTCCGTGGGCGTGAAAGCGGTCATCGTGATGGAAGACGAGGAGTCCAAGAAGCTTCGCGCCAACCCTGATGCCCGGGGTGCCTGGGAGAATCTGTTCAACGCGAACGAAGTGGCTTACCCCCGTTTCTTTGCACGCGGCCCATTGGGCCGGTATGCGGGACAACGTCTGACCCTCCGCTGCAAAGTGACCTGGCAGGAACGATGTGTCCGCAACCTGGTGGGACTCCTGCGCGGGGCGGGGCAGGCCGACGAGGCCCTGGTCCTGACAGCTTTTTACGACAGCACGTCGGTGGTACCGGACTTGGCGCCCGGCGCCGAGTCGGCTGTGTCGCTTGCGGCTTTCCTTCAGTATGTAAAGGCTCTGACCCCTTACCAGGGGAAACTCAAGCGTGACGTGTTGTTCGTGGCCACGGCGGGGCACTTCCAGTCGCTGGCGGGTGTCTCCAGACTAATGGAATCAATCGGGCATTACGGGGTCGGAGAGCAACCCGCCCAGCGATTCGAGCGTGACCGACAGGAGGCAATTCAAAAACTCGGTTATGCGTCCATGGCGCAGAACCTGTTGAAGGACGGTACTTTCCAGGCCGAGACGCATCCCGGCGCGGTCAGGAGCCGCTGGATGCAGCACGATGGCGCTTTTCGGAAATGGTTTGAAAAGCGGCTTCTGGCTACGCTGGGCGAGATCAATCTGGAATTCAAGGAAGCCGTTCTAACCGCCCGACTCTCTTACCTTCGCGCCGGCAGCCCGGTCTTCCGCGACGGCTTTGAAGCCCGGTACGCCAACGATGCCGAACGGGCCGATGCAGCCAACAGCCATCCGTTGCTCCGCATTTTCCTGAAAGCCCAGGCGCTCGACAATCGCTCGGGCAATCTCATGGCCCTACCGCTCTGGGAACTGGTCTCCCGGGCAGAGTTCACACAGTGGCGTGTCCGGGAACGACTCCTTCGGCAGATGACAGCGCTAGTCGCTTATCATTCGCAGGAATTGCGGGAGATCGACGGGCGGATTGCCATGCGCGACCTGTTCGCGCGCTACGCCCGGACCCTCACCCTTAACCTCGAACTGAGTTCTGGTGGTCATCGCGTAGCCCGAGATCTGTCTGTGCAGTGTGGCAGTGTCGGCCGTGGATCGGTCCTGGAGCCTCAATCGAGCGAACTCGCACGGGCCATTCAAGAGCATGTTCCGGAGAAGGACCGCAAACCCGAATTTGAGGTCGTATCCTGGGGTGAAAAAGACAGCCTGGGCTCGCCCACCCGGGTCAACATTCACAACACCGATTTTGTTCGACTCGAATCCATGGTCTGGGCTCTGTTTGGCCGCATGGGCTTTTCGGTGTTGAACTACAACTTCCTGCCCCCGCGGTTGACCACGCCGGAGGACACCTTCGCCGAACTCGTATGCGACGGGGTCAAGCCGCAGATTCCCGTGTTGGGCAAGACACTGTTGGCCGTCGCTGCAGGAAGAATCCCTTTCAGGGCCATTGATCCGGACAGCCGGAAACAGCTTATCAGCCTGCATGGCTCAGTATTCGGGATGGCCGGCACAGGCGCTGTGTATCCCACCCACCCGATGGCGGCGCAGACCTTTGTCCGGGCTTATCCAGGGGCGGGCCGTCTGGTCCAATCCGACATCCAGGCCACGGGAATCCGGCTTTACCCGGTCCTGAAAACGAACCCGTACGGGGAGTACCATTGGACGTACGTCGTGAACTTCAACAACCGCGGATGGGGCTCACCTTTCTCTGTGGATGCCGCGCGTTTTGACGACCACGGAGCCATTTGCTATTACAAAAACGCTTCCGCCGGCTTACAGAGCGTCTACAAGAACCAGGATCTGTCGGCCAGGGAAGTCCTGGCGCACGATCTGGCCAAATCCAGGTCGGTCAACGTGGCCCTGTTCCGCAGCCACCATCTGGAGTTTTTCGACCAGAGCAATCCGAAAACGATGAAAGGCTTCCGCCGCGTGGTCTACCTGACCCGGGCAGGACTGAACAACCCGGCGGCCGCGCGCTTCGATTCCCAGACAGCTTTCGTCGAGCCGGCGGCGACGTTTTATTTCGGGCTTGTTGACAGTGCCTCCGACAACGATCAGCTCGAGACCTTCCGGGCATTCCTGACCAATGTGGACCCGAACGAGGCGATCAAGCCAGGCGAGCCGGAGATCTATGGCCGGGGCTATCTGGCTGCGGACTACACGCAGATCACCTACCCGCAGATTGATGCGGCGGAGTCCATGCTGCGGACAAACGAGAAGCGCCTGAGACTCCAAAAACAGTACGGCATGGCCGACGCCCTGATGCTCGACTTCCACAAGCGCGGCCGGGAATGGCTGGAGATTGCCCGGCAGAAGTGCGTTGCGCACGATCCGCTGGCGGCCGTGCTCGCCGCCGGCAAAAGCCTTTCCTATGCCATCAACAACCACCCGGTGATCCGCCTCAAGGTCTCCCACGCCGTGATTGGCATCCTGTGGTACCTGTTCCTGCTCGTGCCGTTCGTATTCTTCTTCGAGAAGCTGCTCTTCGGGTTCACGGACATCCGCCAGCAGCTCCTGGCGTCCGGATTCATCTTCCTCGTCGTCTTCGGGATGCTGCGCCTGTTCCATCCCGCCTTTGCAATGGTGCGCTCGTCCATCATGATCCTGATCGGCTTCATCATGCTGCTGCTGACGCTGCTGGTCGCCTTCATGGTGGGGGGCAAGTTTCAGCAGAATATCAGGGACCTGCGCCGCAAGGAAGGACAGGTAGAGGGGGCGGATATCAACCGTGGCGGCGTGGTGGGGACAGCCCTGATGCTCGGGCTCAACAACATGCGCCGCCGCAAGGTTCGTACCGGCCTGACCTGTGTGACGCTGGTGTTGATCACCTTTGTCATGATCTGTTTTACTTCGGTCTCCTCCGACCTGGTGAATGATGAATATGCCACGGGGCGGTCACCCTGGAACGGCCTGTTCCTGCGAAACCGGAACTACATGCCGCTGACGGACGCCGAAATCGCGGCGATGCGCCAGTCCTATGGCCAGCAGTTTCCCGTTCGGGTCCATTCCTGGTTGACCGGTTCCCTTTGGGATAACAACCTGCAGAACGCCGAGATCGTGATCGACCGGGAGTTCACCATCGGTGACCAAAAGGTTCAGAAAAGGGCCACGGTCAGCGCCTCGGTCCAGACCGAATGGAACGAACCTCAGTTCTCCGGCCTGGACCGGAAGCTGACGCCCGGGCAGCGCTGGTTCCCCCGGCCACCTGCGACCCGTGCCGAACGGCTGGAGGCCGTCGGCAAGGGCCTTACGCAGAAACTCTATGTGGTGATTCCAGACAGCGCCGCGAAGCAGCTCGGCATTGCGCCCGAGGAGCTTACAAACACAAACGTCGTTGTTACCATTCGCGGTGATGACTACGAGGTGCTGGGCATCTTCGACTCTCTGGCGCTGAACGCCGTGGTCAACCCGGACGGCAAGAGCATCCTCCCCTACGACCTGAACGCCGTTCAGACCCTGGGTAAAAATGCGAGCGGCCAGAGCATTGTGCCGGAGGATACCCGGCCGCTGACGGCCTCACAGGTGATCTTCGTGAACCGGCAACCGGCGCCGAAAGGCGGCGAACAGACCTTCATCGCCTCCTGCAGCGTCCTGTTCCCGAAGGAGAAGTACCAGCTGCAATCCGGTGACCCAGTCCGGCCAGCCGTAGGTTTCAAGGAACAGCGACGGCTGGTTTTGGACTATCTGGAGCGCAGCGCAGCGCCAGCCTACTATGCCATCAGCGGGGTCACCTACTACGGATCCCGGATGCGCACGCGGACGCTGGCGGGCGTGCTCGAACTGCTGATTCCCATCCTGATTGCCGCGCTTACCGTCTTTAACACGATGCGCGGCTCGGTTTACGAACGGCGTGACGAGATCTACGTCTACAACGCAGTCGGCATTGCCCCCAACCATGTGTTTTTCATGTTCATGGCCGAGGCGTGCGTCTACGCCGTGGTCGGAGCCATGCTCGGGTATCTGCTGAGCCAGGCCTCCGGCCGGGTCCTGATGGCCCTGCATATGACGGGCGGCCTGAATATGAACTACAGTTCCATCGAAACGATTTACGCCTCGCTGGCCATCGTTGCGGCCGTTCTGCTCTCCACCATTCTGCCGGCCCGCAGCGCCGCCCGCCTGGCCGCGCCGGCCGAGACCCGTGAATGGAAAATGCCGCCGGTGGTGGACGACACCCTGTCGTTTAATCTTCCGTTCACCTTCACCCAGCACGACCGCGTGGCGGCGACGAGCTATTTCTGTCGCTGGCTCGACGCCCATGGGGAAGGCAGCGCCGGCCCGTTCTTCTGCGGTCCTCCCAAGGCGTTCCTGCGCCGGGGCGCCGGCGCAACCGGGGCCGCCCGGCTCACGCCTGGCATCGAGGCCACCGTGTGGATGAAGCCCTATGACCTGGGCGTGTCGCATCGCATGGAAATCACACTGCCCATCGACCCCGAGACGCAGGAATACGTCGCGCAGATCCGGCTAACCCGGCTCAGCGGCACGCTGTCTGCTTGGGAACGCACCACGAAAGTTTTTCTCGGGATCCTCCGGAAACAGTTCCTGAACTGGCGCGCGGCGACCCTTGAGGAACGCGCGGAAATGTTTGGCGACGCCCGGAAGCTACTGCTCGAGACACCGATCCAGGGGCAACCGCATGGCTGAACCCAAAAACAGGGCCAGCAGCGATCAAGAACTCGAGATGTATCGCTCCCTTCTTGAGGAGCCCAAGGAGTTTCGCAACGGCTTCACGTGGGTCACCGTGGCCGGGGCTTTGTTCTGCGGGCTCCTGATGATGCCGGGCACCATCTACCTGAGCCTCATCACGGGAGGCGGCGTGGCGGCCTCATGGGTGACGCTCATCATCTTTTCCGAGATCACCCGGCGGGCCATGAAGACGATGAGCGCCCAGGAACTCGTGGTTCTGCTCAGCGTGGCTGGCGCCATGTCGGTCGGGGGGCCCATTGCCGACCTGATCTGGCGACAATACCTGGTGACCTCGGATCCTGTCCGTGACATGGGGCTCATGGGCCAATTTCCGTCCTGGTTCGCCCCGGCGCCCACCAGTCCGGCCATTACCGACCGCAATCTCCTGCATGCCGACTGGATGATGCCGATCCTCCTGCTGCTGTTTCTCTCGGTGGTTGGAACCATTCGCAGCTACACGCTCGGCTACTTCTTCTTCCGCCTGACCTCGGACATTGAGAAGTTGCCGTTCCCCTTCGCGGGCATTCAGGCCCAGGGTTCCATGGCGTTGTCGGAAGCGGGCGAGAAGAAGGCGACGTGGAAATGGAAGGTCTTCTCCCTGGGCGGAATCCTGGGAATCGGGTTCGCAATCATCCAGATCGGAGTGCCGCTGTTCACCGGCGCCTTCCTGGCCAAGCCGGTTCAACTGATTCCGATCCCCTGGTACGACATGACCAATCTCATGGAAAAGGCCCTGCCGGCCACGCCCATCGGGGTCACTCTGGATCTGGGGCTGTTCCTGGTCGGCATGATCATTCCGTTCTGGGCCGTGATCGGGACCGCGGCCGGCATCGTCGTGACGCTCCTCATGAACCCGATCCTCTATCGCTTGGGGATCCTGACGCGCTGGCAGCCCGGCATGGACACGGTCGCCACCACATTCAACAACTCCCTCGACTTCTGGATGAGCTTCGGGCTGGGGATCGCCTTCGGCATTGCCGTCATCTCGCTCTACCAGACCGCACGTGATCTGATCAAGAACGTCCGCCGGGTTCGGGCGGAGCGGCGCGCGCTGATGGCCCAGGGCGAAATCGTGCACGGCAGCATCTGGGAAACGCCACCGGGCCGCGGCGATTTCTCGCCCTGGCTGGCCGTCGGGATTTACGTTGTCACGTCGATCCTGGTGATCGTGGTCAGTCACATGCTGGTGCCAAAATTCCCGGTCTTTTTTCTGATCTTCTTCACCCTGTTGTACACCCCGCTCATTACCTACATCGACGCCCGTCTCGCGGGGATCAACGGACAGGGGATGTCGATCCCGATGATCAAGGAAGCCTCCATCATCCTGTCGGGCTACAAGGGCATTGCGATCTGGCTCGCGCCCATCCCGGTCGACCAATACGCCGGCACGGCGGCGGGCTTCCGGGCCCAGGAGCTGACAGGGACAAATTTCTTCTCCTACGCCAAAGCCACGGCCCTGACGTTGCCGCTGGGTTTCGTGCTGAGCTTCGTTTTCTGGGCTTTCATCTGGCACTCGAGTGCCATCCCCTCTGAACTCTATCCCTATGCCCAGAAGATGTGGGAGCTGAATGCGAAGAACACGGTGCTGCTGTATTCGGCCACGTTGCCGACCGATGGAGCTACGCCGCTCTTCTTCCAGGCCTTGCATCCGGCCATTATTGCCGGTGCCTTCTCCTTCTGCGTGGCGGCCTTTGGCATTCTTTCCGCCTTCGGCTTGCCCGTGATGGCGGTTTATGGTTTTGTGCAGAGCGTCGGCGGCATGCCCCACGCCTATATTCTGATTGTCCTGGGGGCCCTGGTCGGCAAGTTCTACCTCCACCGGAAGTTCGGCTCCACGCGGTTTCTGCAGTTGATGCCGGTCCTGCTGGCCGGCTACGGGACCGGGGTGGGCCTGGTGGCCCTGCTGGGCGTTGCGGTAAATTTGATCGTAAGTTCGGTGTCGAGCACGCCGTTCTAGCGGAGAGGACGAATGGAACAGGTTGGAAGATTGAACAGACTGCCGTCGCGTACCGCCCTCCGGATCGCCGTACAGGGTATTCGTATCCGGCTGGGCCGCTCGATGGTGACCGTCAGCGGCGTCGTGCTCGGGATTGCTTTCCTGATGAGCAACCTGACATCCCAACTGATCAAGGAGTCCGTTTCGGCGGAACTCGCGGCCGGCCAAACCGTCAACATGATGGAATCCCTGGTCCGCGCAGAGATCGGCAATCTCCAGGACCAGACCATCGCCGTGGCCGTGGTCGGTGAAGTAACGCCCAACGAACAGGCGTTCGTGGCGCGCCTCCTCAAGGCGCAGCCGAAAGAAGTACGCTCGACAACATGGGCGGGAGCCCCCGCCGGCGTCCGCATTTGCCCGGCTGCGGAACTCGGGCACGGAGCCGCCATTCTCCTGGTTCTTGGCCATGCGTCCCAGGTGCCCTTCCCGATCGAGGAGGCGATGGTCGGGATGGATGAGAAGGTGCTCCTCGATTCCCTGGCCACTCGTGAATACAAAAAAGGGCTTTCCGCCAACATCCGGCGGGAACTGTTTTTCGGGAAGGAAGCCGAGGATCAATCCGAAAAACAGCGGACCGCCGCGGCGGACGCGCGCTTCCGGACTCTCTGGATTACGTTCATCTCCATCCTGGTGACAGTGATCGGGATTTCGAACGCGCTGCTGATGTCGGTGACCGAGCGCTTCAAGGAGATTGGCACCATGAAGTGCCTGGGAGCCCTGTCCGGGTTCATCCGGCGGATGTTCCTCATCGAGAGCGCCATCATTGGCCTCGCAGGGTCCCTGGCCGGCACACTGGTCGGCGCGATCCTGACGTTTGCAGCCTATGGGATGACTTTTCCATTCGGGCTGATGTTCTCGGCATTGCATCTTGAATCCTTCGCCGGGGCGGCGGTTTTTTGCACGCTCGCCGGAACGGTTCTTTCCATGCTGGCAGCGATCTATCCAGCCAACTTCGCCGCCCGCATGATTCCGGCCTCGGCACTGCGAAGCAACATCTGACGAAATACACATGGATAAAGAACTCCAGGAATTTTTTGGTGATGCGGATGCGACGGCCAAGAGCGGGCATGTTATTCAGGCCGTGGACGTCTGGAAAACCTACCGCATGGGTGACACCGAAACCCATGCCCTGCGCGGCGCGACCCTCAGCGTCCGCCGCGCAGAGTACTTGTCGATCATGGGCCCCTCCGGCTCCGGCAAGTCAACGCTCTTCAACATGGTGGGCGGACTGGATAAGCCGAGTTCCGGGAAAGTCTATATTGACCAGGTGGATATCGCCCAGCTCGATCCGTTCGAGCTGGCCTGGCTGCGGTGTCGCAAGGTCGGGTACATCTTTCAGTCCTACAATCTCATCCAGGTTATGTCGTGTATTGAGAACGTGATGCTTCCCATGTCGTTCGCCGGGCTGAGCGGCGCCGACGCGCACGACAAGGCGCTGCACATCCTGGAACGGGTCGGCCTGCGCGACCGGGCGCTGCACAAACCCGGCGAAATGTCGGGCGGCCAGCAGCAACGGGTGGCCGTAGCCCGGGCGCTGGCCAATTCCCCCGATATTATCCTGGCGGATGAACCGACGGCGAATCTCGACCTCAAGACCGGCGAGGAAATCATCGAGCTTTTCGACAAAGTCAGAAGAGAGCTGGGCGTAACCATCATCACGGCCACGCATGACCTTAAGATGCTCAAGCGCTCCGATCGCATCGTGTGGATCGAGGACGGCCGGGTCGCTAAAATCACCACCCCGGCTGACATGCAGATTCAAATCAGCGAGGTGCATTGATGTTCGGGCGCAACAAGAAGAAGGCGGCAGCACCCGCGCTCGTCATCCGGGATCCCCTGGCGGTCGTGCCCAGGTTTCTGCCCCAAGTTCAGGCCAAGCCTGACAAACATGGCGTGCTTCAACTTCGTCAGGAAATCCTGATCAAGGGGGTCCACAGCCGGGTGAAACGCTGGCTGGGCATGAACTGTTCGCGCACCCTCGTGCTCGATGAACATGGAACCCGGTACTTCAAACTTGTGGATGGAACGAAGACGCTCCGGGAAATCGGCAACGAGATGATGACTATCCTTGGAGGCGACCGTGCCAGCGTGGAAAAGGCGGTGCTTCTGTTCACCAAACAACTGATGCAGAAAGGCCTGCTGGTCCTTCAGGTCACGCCGGAAAACCAGGTCCGGAGGCCGTCATGAAACACGACGTGATTGCCCGCGCAGTTGATGTCACCCGACGGTATCGCCTGGGCGACGAGGAGGTCTGGGCCTTGCGCGGTGTGTCCCTGGATATCTTTGAAGGGGAATACCTGTCCATCATGGGGCCCTCCGGCTCCGGCAAGTCCACCTTCTTCAACATGATCGGCGCGCTGGACATTCCCACCTCCGGCACCATTGAGTTCATGGGCGAGGATCTGTTCAAACTTCCCGAGGATCGGCAGGCGTGGCTGCGCTGCAACAAGATCGGCTACATCTTTCAAACCTACAACCTGATCAGCGTCATGACGGCGCTCGAGAACGTGGCGCTCCCCCTGGTGTTCAATGGAACAGCGCAGAGCGAATCGCAGGATCGCGCGGCCGCCGTGCTCAAGATCGTCGGTCTGGGCAGTCGCACCCACCACCTGCCTTCCCAGCTTTCCGGTGGCCAGCAGCAGCGGGTCGCGATTGCCCGGGCGCTGGTCAACAACCCCGCGGTGATCCTGGCCGACGAACCCACCGGCAACCTGGACTCGCGGACCGGCGAGGAGATTATCGACTTCCTGTCCAAACTCCAGCGGGAGCACGGGGTCACGATCATCACAGCCACGCACGACATCAAAATGCTGAACATTTCCGACCGGATCGTCTGGATTCGCGACGGGAAACTCGAGCGCCTTGAAAAAAGAGATGCCATCCAGATCGCCCGCGTCACGTAGCCGGCGCGAACGACCCGGACATGAAGGGGGCGCATGAAGCCGTTGCACCTGGAGATATCCTCGACCATGAACAACCCCGGCGCGGTGACCTGTGAATGCAGGAACCTGGTCCTGCGCCTGGATGCCCAAGGGCGCGCGGTATCGCTTCGGCACCGGGCGTCGAACTACGAGTTCCTCGCCGCGTCGACTCACCCGGTGGGCCTCTGGCAGATGGGACTGATCCGGCCTGTCACCTATACGGATCCCCTGCCGTTGATCCGCGAACCCATTGCGAGCTATGAGGGGCATGAATGGTTCGCCAACCGGAATGAGTACCGGGCCGACCTGGAAATTGACAGCGACACAGCCCCTGCGCCCGTTGTCCAAACGAACGGTAATAACACGGAGTTGACCTGGTCTCTTCCAGTGCCGGGCGGCACCGCGACACTTTGCCTCACGGTTACTGGCGGGCCGGAAGACCGTCTGGAGTTTCACGGCCGGGTGGCGCTTCCGGATGGTTGGGCGCTGAAACGCCTGACATTTCCGCGAATTCGCGGTTTGGGCGATCCCGCGGCGGCCGGCGACGATGCCCTCCTGTTTCCTGAAACGTGGGGCGTGTTGCGACGCAACCCGCTTGAGGATATGACCTGCTACAGTGGGCAATACCCGGCTCACATCAATTGGTGTCAGATGACCGCGTGGCTGCATGGTGACCGCGGCCTCTACGTGGGAGTGCTCGATCCTGAAGCAAACCACACGGGAATCGACATGCAGTACGTCGAGGGGGGCCAGCCGGCACCGATGGAGACTGATCCGCGCTGCCTGTACGTCGATTCCCCGGTGCCGACGGTAAAGCCGCATGCGCCCCTGTCAACGCGGCTTGCCGCCGGCGTAAAGCCCGCGTTTCAGTTGCGATGCCATCACTGGCCTGCGATGACATCCGAATGGACCTGTCCGTATCCGGTCGTGCTACAGGGGTTTTCGGGTGACTGGTACGAGGCTGCCAGAATTCATCGAGGCTGGGCGACGAAACAACGCTGGTGCCGCCGGGGGCGGCTCGCGGATCGAAAGGATGCCTCGCCCGCCCTGGCCGGTTTGGACCTCTGGTTCATCAAGTACGGATTTCATCCCGCTTCAATGAACCCGGAGCCTGCAGAAACTGTCCGGACGGCGATGCATAAGCTCCAGGATTTCTTCCAGATACCGTTTGGCCTGCACTGGTATCATTGGCATGCCTTCAACTGGCATCGTCATTTTCCGGGCCACACGCCGGCGGTTGAAGGTTTCGCGGAGGTGGTGAAGGATCTGCAACAGCGCGGGATTGTCGTGATGCCCTATTGCCAGGGACGCCTGCTGTACCGCGATCGTGTCGCGTTCGCGGATGAACGCACGCATGCAGCTGTCGGCGCCGATAGCCAGCCGTACATGGAAAAGTACACCGACCAGGATGACTGGCCGCTGGCGTTATGCCCGACCGATTCCTGGAGCCGCGCGCAATGGTTCGAGGCGGCGCGCATGCTGTGGCAGGAATACGGCGTGGACGGCGTCTATTTCGATCAGATCACCGCCATGCCACCTTCGCTGTGCTATCACCGCGGGCACGGCCACCCGCCTGGGGGCGGAAACCAGTGGTGGCGCGGATACGATGGCGCCCTGGCAGCCACGGAGCCGATGATCCATGAGAACCCGCGGCGGTTCCTCTCCAGCGAACTCATGGCCGACGCCTACATGGACCGGATCGACCTGTACCTGTCGTTTGTTCCAATACTGGAGGATTTCGTGCCGTTGCATCCTGCCATCTATGGCGGATATACCACCGTCATGGGCCGCGCGACGTTCGGGAAGGCACAGGAGGACCTGCAGCTCTTTGTCCTGTGCCAGGGCGAACAACTGCTGTTCGGCGGACAACTGGGTTGGGTGAACGAAGATATTCTTAACCATCCGAAGGCGGCTAACTATCTGCGCGAACTGGCGCGGCTGCGGTCCGGCCTTCACGAATTCCTGCATTATGGAACCCTGGAGGCGCCCCTGGAAATATCCCAGGATGCACGCCTCCAGATCACCGTGCCGGCGGGCATGGCCGGGAAGCCGCGGCCCGTGGTCATCGACCGGCCGGCAGTCCGGGACACGGTCTGGCGCGCGCCCGACGGCCGGTTGCTGTTGCTGCTGCTGAACGAAAGCGGTGCGACCGCGGCGGTCGGTATCGACTGGCCGCCGCACTGGCCGCGCGGGGACTGGACGCTCTGGCGGCTGGGCGCGGATGCGCCGGAGCGTGTTTCGGTCAGCACGCACGCGTCGCTGCACATCCCCGCGTTCGCGGTCTACGCGCTGGTGTCGCCCGACGCGGCGCCCACCGTTGATTGACGGACCCGGGCAGCGAGTCACTGCCCCAGGCGGGAGCGGTCGCCTTCCAATCCTCGTCCATCATGAGTTCGGTGTAGGCTATGCCATGCGCCATACGCATGCGTTTTCGAAGAACTCATACGTGACATCAGGGAAAGCGTCGCGCAGGATCCCCGTGAACGCGCGGAGGCCTGGGTTCTCGTGGACAATCAACAGTTCGTGTCCGCGAATATGGGCAAAATCGATCGCCTCCGGCGTTGCCATCCAGCAAACGGTCGCCCCAGGGACGGGGCGGCGGGAATCGCCCTGCTGAATGCCTTCATCCGGATTCAGTGCGTGTCCTGCTAACGCCTCGATGTGCCTGACAATATCAGGGATCGTCGTCATCGCCTTGCTCCCAGCGTTGCATTCAAGTGCGGATTCCGTTGAACATATGGACTGCATCGATCATGGCCACCACGTTGGTTATGCCCACAGACCGAATGCCCTGCACGGTCACCCCGCGTACACCATCAGCCGCGCCAGCAC
>SESD01000411.1_pt1 | contig 26648 bp, 20 predicted proteins | sample 3171411 | NCBI WGS metagenome assembly SESD01 (sample SAMN06051880, study PRJNA518727) | freshwater metagenome | biome: subpolar coniferous forest; feature: holomictic lake; material: water; isolation source: holomictic Lake 442, 16.5 m depth | place: Canada: near Kenora, Ontario | collected...
TTTCAAAATCAGACCCTTTTGAGACTTACATTGTGCTATGTTCAAAATTTAATTTAAATTTTTTATGCGGTATACAAAATGTGAAAGTCGTTTTTGCATTAACGCTAATATATGAATATCGAGTGGCTTACATTAAAATGCAAAACTTATTCTTAAACATTAATACCTAGAAATTTTTATGACGACGAAACCAAGTAAAGAACTGGAAACATTTCCTAATCCACAAACAGACCGTGATTACACGATTCGTTTTGACATTCCAGAATTCACCTGCCTTTGTCCAAAAACAGGACAGCCTGATTTTGCGACAATTAAAATCGAATACGTTCCCGCTGAATTATGCGTCGAACTAAAATCACTCAAACTTTATATGTGGTCATTCCGTGAAGAAGGCGCATTTCATGAAGCGATTACCAACCAAATTTTAGACGATATTGTAAAAGTGATTTCACCAAACTTTATGCGTGTTCGTGCTGATTTTTATGTTCGTGGTGGAATTTACACAAGCGTTATTGTTGAACACCGTAATTCTTCTTGGATTGCACCAGAATTAGTGACGTTGCCGTAATTATGTTGCCGCCTAATTTTGCCGTCGCGCTGAAATACGAACTTGAAAAGGATAACGCGCCTATCGTAACGGCAAAAGGCGCACGTCTAACCGCTGATGAAATAGTAAGAATCGCTGAAGAACACAATATCCCACTCTATAAAGATCCAGAATTAGTAAAAATGTTGTCGAAAATTCCTTTGGGCGACGAAATTCCACAAGAACTCTATCTCGCGGTCGCTGAAGTTATTGCGTTTGCTTATGGACTGAGCAATAAAACCCTTGAATCCCCTGCCCTATGACGTTTAAAAATACCATCGTTGAATTATTCCAAACTGTTTTACCGCATCATTTGTTATCGCAATTTGTCAGCAAATTCACCCATTGCGAAAATGTGATGTGGAAAAACTTTTTAACGCGCCAAATTATTCAACATTACGGCGTAAATATGGATGAAGCAGCAACTTCCGATTTGAGTGCATTTAAAAGTTTCAATGAATTTTTTACACGCGAATTAAAAGCGGGCGCACGTCCTTTGACAACAGAACATGGTGCAATCGCAAGTCCTGCCGATGGCGTTGTTAGCCAAGCGGGAAAAATTGAAAGTGGTGATATTTTTCAAGCAAAAGGTAAAAGTTTTACCGTGACTGATTTATTAGGCGGCGATTCACAACGCGCTGAAAAATTTAATGATGGCGAATTCACTACGATTTATTTGTCGCCAAAAGATTATCACCGTTTACACATGCCAATTTCAGGAACATTGCGCGAAATGGTTCATGTGCCAGGTCGTTTATTTAGTGTGAATGGCGCGACAACCGAAGCAGTGAATGGTCTATTTGCAAAAAATGAGCGTGTTGTTGCTATTTTTGATACCGAAATTGGACAAATGGCGTTGGTTTTAGTCGGTGCAATTTTTGTGTCGAGTATCGAAACCGTTTGGCACGGTGTCGTCACACCGCCATCAATTAAAACAGTTCGTACATGGAAGTATGAAACCAATGCACCAACGTTAGAAAAAGGTGCTGAAATGGGACGTTTTAATATGGGTTCAACCATTATCGTTCTTTTTGAAAAAGACAAAATGAATTGGGACGCTGATTTTGCTACAAATAAATCAGTAAAAGTTGGCGAAAAAATCGGGGAATAAAAAATCTATGAAAATAAAATCTTTATTCTGGCTTCTCGTTTTTGCTCAAGTTGCACAGGCTGAAAATGAATTTACAGACGTTTCGATGGAAGAATTGATGGACGTAAAAGTCACATCGATTACCAAAATGCCAATGTCGTTAAATAAATCACCTGTGACCGCTTATGTCGTTTCGCAAGATGAAATCAATCGCAAAGGCTATCGTTTCTTAACAGATATTTTGAAAAACATTCCTGATATTCATGTTGCGAATTTAGCTTCGACTGAAAAAGCGGGTGTTGAAATTTATATTCGCGGCATTTTTGCCAACGATAAAATTACTGTTTTGGTTGATGGCAATAAAATCAAAGCTCCGACGGGCGAACCGACGACATTTTTTCATACTATGCCGCTGATTGATGTGAAACAAGTTGAAATCAGTTTAGGTTCGTCATCATCAATTTATGGCGGCGATGCCATGCTCGGTACAATCAATTTAGTGACCGAAACAGGCGAAGGAATTAACGGCATAAAAGTCAAAGCCACTGGCGGAACGCAAGATACAGGCGAAGTCCAAGTTGCCACAGGTAAAAAAATTAACGACGATATTAACGTGGCTTTATCGGGCAGTTTTCATCGCAGCGCGTCAGAAGATTTAAAACAAAATTATCCCGAAATTTACGGCAAACTCGATAAAGTCGATTTGACCGAACAAAATCACAACATTCATTTCAAAGGTAATTACAAAGATTTAATGCTGAATTATTACCGCGTTTATAACAACGCAAATACCAGCCTTTCGTTTAATCCTGCACAACCTATAAATTACGATTATTCAGGCAAAGCGTTTTTTGCCACGATAAATCAAATGGCAAATGCGACGTATAACATTGAAATCAATCCATTTTGGCAAGCTAAATCGAGTTTAAGTTATGAAAGCACCGATTTAGAACCAGGTTCAAGTTATCGAGCATGGGGAGCAACTGCGCCAATTTCTTGGGATGGCAGCGCAGTTCGTTTTTCTGAAACGGTTGCGTATTTGAAAGGTGATTTAAATTGGTTAAGCGGAATTGAACTCAGTTTTATGCACTCACATCCTAAAAATAGCCAAGATGCCAGCTCGCTTATCAATCATTCAAATTACCAAAATTACGCTGTTTATAGCCAAGTGAATTACGATTTAACAGAAAATTTAGTGTTAAGCGGTTCGTTGCGAATGGATGCCGATTCACGTTACGAACCTGATTTTAATCCGCGTTTAGGTTTTTCATGGCAAGCGTTCAAAGCATTACGATTTTTTGGCGCGTGGGGAACATCGTATATTGCGCCCTCCCCTTATTTAATTTATGAAACGTGGAACAAAGAAACGGATTTTATTTATCATCGCGCAAATTTACATCTACAACCCGAAAAAATGATGACAGCGGAATCGGGTTTTAATGCCGAGCCGTTCAAAAATAATGCGTTTAAATTGTCTGGATTTTATACACAAGGCAAAGATATTGTGCGTGTTGTTAATCATGTTTTTACTGGCAAACCGAATACCAATGATAATTTAGCCACGTCTGAAACTTACGGGTTGCAAGTGGGCGATTCACAAAAATTTGATAATGGCATTAGTGCTGATATGAATTACGTCTACACATTAGGTCAACAAAATGCCGAAAAATTAACCAAAATGGTTGGCATGACGAATGCACCTGAAAATATGATTAAAAGTAACCTCGAGTATTCGCTTGATAAATTTACTTTAAGATTTACAGGACGTTGGTTTGATAAAGTCAGAACGCACGAATCGAATACGCTTTATAAAGGCGAAAGAATGCACGGCGCGACAATTTTTGACTCGAATTTGCATTACGCTTTACCGTTGCAATCAGCTGAATTCAGCATTGACTTAGGTGCAACGAATTTACTGGATACGAAATACTATAACGTGAATATGAATGATAATTTTGCCGTTATTCCATTACCCGACGGAAATGCTTTGAGTGGCGGCTTACCTCGATTACCACAAGAAACCCGCAGACTTTATTTAACGATTGGATTGTCTTATTAAATGATGGTTTTTCGCTTACTGATTTTGTTTGCGTGTATTTTATTTTTTGGCAAACCTGCGTTTGCCGATGAGGAAACCGAGCGCGAAAACAAAATTAAAATCGCTTATTTGTTTCACTTTTCGCAATTCACCGAATGGACTACAAAACCATCAACGTTTAACTTTTGTATTTATGACGATATATCTTTTAGTTCGTTATTGAAACAAGCGTATGTCGGAAAGAAATTGGGTGATATTCCTGTCAATGTACAAAATATCACCGAAAAATCGAATATCGATAATTGCCAACTAATCTATTTTCCAAATTTAGTATCCACCGAATTACTTTCACACCTGAACAAAAAACCAATTCTGTCGATTGGGTCACAAAAAAACTTTGTTGAACAAGGTATTATTTATTTATTTGAAGAAGAGCAAAAAGTTCGCTTTTTTATTAACAACTCAGTCGCTATCGCTTCTGGTTTGAAAATTAGCTCTCAGTTGCTATCGCTTTCTAAAGAGCCACAACCATGATATTAAAAAATCATTCAATTAAATTAAAAATTATCTTTATTTCAGCATTTAGCAGTAGTGTTGCGTTAGTGGCGTTTGGTTTCATTTTGTTTTATTACGAAACAGCGTTTGTAAAAAAAGAATTGATTCGTAATCTGCAAACGCAGGTTGAAATTATTGCTGAAAATAGTTTGGCATCATTAGCGTTTATGGATCATTCCGCCGCGCATAAAACGCTCGAGGCGTTAAAACATAATTCCGATATTTTATTTGCAGGTTTGTACACCACAAATCAGCAACTTTTAGAGGCTTACCATGAAGAAAATTACTTAGAAACCATCGAATTACAAGACGATGAATTACTGAATGCAAAGCGTCTTTATGAGACATCAGAATACATTCAAATTATGTACCCCATTTATTTAAATAATGATTTACTTGGGTATTTAATTTTACGCGCAAATTTCGCATCGTTTAATGCCAAGCTGCAAGATTACAGCGTCATTATTTCAATTTCATTAGGCATTACGATTTTAATGGCGTTATTTATGGCGGGATATTTACAACGTATTGTGTCGCGTCCCATTATTGACATGTCGAAAATCATTCATCACATTACGACCTCAAGAATTTATGATGTGAAAATAACGAAAACATCGAATGATGAATTTGGGACGTTAATTTCAGCGTTTAATGAAATGCTTTTTCAACTAAATGCCAGCTTTGCAAAACGTGATGAAGCAGAAAAAGCCTTATCTGATCATTTGAATAACCTACAAACTATCATCGATGAACAAACGCTCGATTTACAAAATGCTTTAAAAGATGCCGATGCGGCGAATCAATCTAAATCGAGCTTTTTGGCGAATATGAGCCATGAAATTCGCACACCGATGAATGCAATTATGGGCATGGTGCATTTAGTAAAACGTACCGCAATAACGGCTAAACAGCGTGATTATCTTAATAAAATAGATTCTTCAACACATATATTGCTCACGATTATCAACGATATTTTAGACTTTTCTAAAATTGAAGCGGGCAAAATGACATTAGAAAAAACGACGTTTTCACTCGATAGCGTGTTGGCGCATTTACTCGATACGCTAAAACTGCAAGCGGAAGAAAAAAATATCGGCATTGAAATTGAAATTTCACCCGAAACGCCGCGTTATTTTGAAGGCGACGCGCTACGATTGGGGCAAATTCTATTGAATCTAACCTGCAATGCGGTGAAATTTACCGAGCATGGAAAAGTCACGATTACCGTTGAATCTAAAAATACAAATGAAAAAGCAGTTGAGCTTCTTTTTTTGGTGCGTGACACTGGCATTGGTATGAAAGAAGAGCAACTTAATGAATTGTTCCAACCCTTTTCTCAAGCAGACAGCTCGATCACTCGCAAATATGGTGGAACAGGATTGGGTTTGATGATTTCAAAACAATTAGCAGAATTGATGAATGGCAAAATTTACGTTGAAAGCAGTTACGGTGTTGGTAGCACGTTTTCGTTAAATATCACTTTAACGGAAGCATCAAGTAAATTATATCAAGCTCAAATAGATGAAATTCCTGCGTATGAAAATCAAAATTATCAAGAACAACGTATTTTGTTGGTGGAAGATAATGAAATCAATCAGCAAGTCGCGGTGGAATTATTAACGATAATGGGATTGTCTGTTAAGGTCGCCAACAACGGTCAAGAAGGCGTTGAGATGGCTTTGGCTGAATCTTTTGATTTGATTTTGATGGATATTCAAATGCCAGTGATGGATGGTTTGACGGCTGCTCAAACGATTCGCGCTCAGAAAACATTGCAAAATTTACCGATTATTGCAATGACAGCTCATGCAATGCAGGGTGATAAAGACAAAAGTTTAGCCGCTGGCATGAATGACCATTTAACAAAGCCAATTGAATTAAATAAATTGGTGGCTATTTTGAATCGCTGGTTAAAAATAGACGTTAATTTTGTTAGACCTACGCCTGAAAAAAATTTAGAAATACTGAGTTCTTTGCCGAACGAATTACCACCATTTGATTTAGCCGCCGCCGCACAATTTACGGGCGATAATCCACGATTACTGCATCAATTATTATTGAATTTTGCAACACGTTACGCAGATTCATCAGCTGAATTCGATAAATGGCTTTCAGAAAAAGAATTTACGAAAATTGAACATTTGGCGCATTCAATTAAAGGCGTAGCGGGAACATTAGCGGACAAAGAGTTACAACAAGCGGCTAATCATTTAGAGCTTGCGATACGAGATAAGCAATTTGATAATCTCAATGTGCTTGTGTCCAATTTAAAAAATGCGTTAGCTGAAGCCATTGATGCGACTACTTTATTACCGCCAGTTCCCGATGAAATAACGAATGGCGTTTTATTAGATGCGCCTGATTTCTTGGAATCATTAACGAAATTTAATGCGGCACTTCATAGTAATAATTTCAACGCCGTCGAATTATTTAAACAATTAAAACCGAATTTAATTCACAAAGGTTTTAACTCTGAAATTCAAGAATTGAATAAATGCTTAGACGCATTAAATTTCAAAGCAGCGTTACTCGTTTTAGAAAAAATAAATTTTAACTTATTGAAAGAGGTGTAACGATGTTGGCAACAAATGCAATTTTTCGCCTATTGATTGTTGATGATGATCCAAACAATATCCGTTTATTAGCAAGTATTTTCGATGATGAGCATCACGAAATTTTGTTTGCCACAAATGGTTCACAAGCCATACAAATCGCACTGAAAGAACAACCTGATTTAATTTTGCTTGATGTCATGATGCCAGAAATAGATGGTTATGAAGTGTGTCGTTTTTTAAAAGAAGACTTATTAACGAAATCCATTCCAATCATCTTTGTAACTTCACATTCAGATACAAAAGAAGAAATTATTGGTTTAGAAGCGGGGGCTGCGGATTACATTTCCAAACCATTTTGCCCCGCGATTGTAAAAATCCGTGTTCATAATCAAATTGAACTAAAACACGCACGAGAACAACTGACACGTTTAGTGATTACAGATGGCTTAACAAACATTCCGAACCGTCGTTGTTTTGATCAGCAACTCGAACATGAATGGCAACGTGCCAGTCGAATGAATCAAACGTTAGCGGTGGCAATGATTGATGTTGATTGGTTTAAAAAATATAACGACCATTATGGACATCAAGCGGGTGACGATTGTTTGCGTCAAGTAGCAATGGCATTAACGCAAGGAGCAAAGCGTGAAAGTGATTTTGTAGCGCGTTATGGTGGTGAAGAATTCGTTTTGATTTTACCGACGACTCAACATGACACCGCGTTAATGGTGGTAGAAAATATCTGTCAAGCATTGAGTAATTTGGCGTTACCGCATGAATTGTCTGAATTTGGTTGTGTCACTATTAGTGCGGGCGTTGCGGTGTATGTAGCAAATGAATGTGATTCTGCGGAAAGTTTGATGAAGAACGCAGATAAAGCGTTATACACCGCAAAAAATCAAGGTCGAAATCAAGCGGTGTTATATCAACGAAACCAAGATTAGGTTTATTTTGATTTTAATGCGGCAAATGCCGATTCATAATCTGGCTCGTGTGCAAGTTCTGGCACGAGCTGCGTATATAAAATTTTGTTTTGTTCATCAATAATCACAATAGCTCGGGCGGTTAATCCTGCCAACGCGCTATCGCTAATTTGAATACCGTAATCAGCAGCAAAAGTGCTGCGAAATGTCGATAAAACTTCAATTTCATCTAAGCCTTCAATTTCACAAAAGCGGCATTGAGCAAATGGCAAATCTGCTGACACGATTAACACAACAGTGTTTTCAAAATTTGCGGCTTTTTGATTAAATTTTCGAGCAGACGCAGCGCAAGTTGGCGTATCTAAACTAGGAACAATACTTAAAACTTTTCGTTTTCCTGCATAATTTTCGAGCGTGATATTTTCAAGTCCGATATTTGCTAACGAAAAATTGGGCGCATCACTACCTATCGCAGGTAATTCACCGCACGTTTGAATCGGGTTGGTTTGAAATGTAATAGTAGCCATAAAAAATCCTCTTTAAAAATTAAACCGAAATAAATTTTAACCCAATAATCAACAACAATACCGCTAAAATCGGACGTAAAAAGCGTTCAGGTAATTTTGCGCTCAAATGACTACCCACCCAAATTCCAGGTAATGAACCAATTAACAAACTGCCAAGTAATAAAAAATCCACATTCCCCAACATCCAATGCCCAAAACCCGCGACGGCAGTTAATGGAATTGCGTGGGCTAAATCTGTCCCGACGATTTTCACCGTTAGCATTTTCGGATATAAAAACAATAAAACGACAGTACCTAATGCGCCCGCACCAACCGAAGTAAGCGTGACCAAAACCCCTAAAATTGCGCCAGTTAAAACGGTGGCTGGAATTTGCCAACGGTCAAAACGTCCACGTTTGATTTCATCGATTGCTTCATCTTTTTCCAATTCGTTTTCAGTTTCTTCTTCTACTTCTGCGATTGCGACTAAATTAACGGCGTTTTTTTGATTGCGACGAATCAAAAGACTACGCACCAAAATCGATGCTGCCGTCAGCAATAATGCAACGCCTAAAGTTAGTGTAATCATACCAGTGGTTTCTTTGCCGATAGCGGCGAAATGCTTTAATGCAAATAATGTCGCCACTGCAAATGGTAAGCTACCCAATGATAACCAGCGCACAATGCGCCAATCAACAGAACTGTGTTTCGTATGATGAACCCAAACGCCGCCCGTTTTCGTTAACGCTGCAAAAAGTAAATCCGTTCCAACCGCTGTAGCGGGCTTAAAGCCGAATAGGAAAACAAGTAATGGGGTCATCAATGAACCACCGCCAACACCCGTTAAACCAACTAAAATGCCAACTAATAAACCCGAAACGATGTAACCGCTCAACAAACTTAAATCCATAACATCCTCTAAAAATTTTAAATCTGATTATTCGCAGCATCGTAGAGAAATAGACTCAAAAAAGAAAATGCTATTTTTCGATTCTTGTATCTAAAAAAAGGATATGGCGTTTAAATCAGAATTTGCTCAATGCTTTTTAATCGCGCTACATCCCAATGCTCAATCGCCCATTTCAAAATATCGTCCACATTTGCAGTTTGCAATTCAGTGGGTGGATTTTGTTTTAACCAACGTAATAATTGAAATAACACTCGATTTGGTGCGGACAAATCAACAGCCGTCGCTAATGTACTTTTGCTCAATTTATGACCTTTCGCATCGACTAAAATCGGAATGTGCAAATAATGCGGCGTAGGCAAATTTAAAAGCTGCTGTAAATAAATTTGTTTTGGCGTAGCATCAAGTAAATCAATACCGCGCACAACATGATTTACTTTTTGCCGAATATCATCAAGCACAACAGCGAATTGGTAAGCGACGACATTATCTTTGCGTTTTAAAATGAAATCGCCGTGTTGTGTTGCTAAATTCTGTGAAATCTGACCATGCAAATAATCATCGAAAATGATTTCTCGATTATCTGTTTTAAGACGTAGTGAATGTGGGTCGTTGGCTGGAATGTGTTGATTTCGACACGTTTGTGCGTAAATGCCAGTCAAATCTTTGCGGGAACATTGGCAGCGATAAATTTGCTCGTTTGCCATGAAATCCATTAGCACGGCGTGATAATCATCAAGATGCCAACTTTGATAATCTACCTCGCCATCCCAATGTAGACCAAGTGTTTCCAGTGTTTGTTGAATATGATTTGCAGCCCCCGAAACATTTCGAGGCGTATCTAAATCATCAAAACGCAAACGCCATAAACCTTGATGAGTGCGAGCTTCTAAGAAACTCGCTAATGCTGTGTAAACGGAACCGAAATGAAGATGACCAGTCGGTGAAGGTGCAAACCGACCAGTGTATTGCGAATTGAGCATTAGCTCATTTGTCTTTCACGAATTTCATCAAGTGTTTTACAATCGATACATAATGTTGCTGTTGGACGCGCCTCTAAACGACGAATTCCGATTTCAATTCCGCAAGTTTCACAATAACCATAATCACCCGAATCGATTTCTTTGATGGCATCTTCGATTTTTTTAATTAATCGGCGTTCACGATCACGGGTGCGTAATTCCAAACTGAATTCTGATTCTTGCGTTGCACGATCATTTGGATCAGGAAAGTTGGCTGCATCGTCTTGCATGTGCATAACGGTACGATCTACTTCGTGCATCAATTCTTTTTTCCAATTATTAAGAATGCTCTCAAAATGTTTCAATTGAGCTTCATTCATGTATTCTTCGCCGTCTTTTTCCTGATATGGCTCGAAACTAAACGGAGATGCGTTAGTTTTGGCTGTGTTGGTCATCAATTAACTCCTAACAAAATTTAAAACCGCGCATTTTTAGCAGAATAGCGTGGGGTAAGCAAGATAAAACCTCGAAATTCGGTTATTACCAATTATTCAATCACTCGCAATCCGCCCATATAAGGCAACAATACTTCTGGAATATGAATACGCCCGTCAGCATCTTGATAATTTTCCATCACTGCAATCAAGGTGCGTCCCGCTGCGAGTCCTGAACCATTCAGTGTATGCACAAGTTCAGGTTTTCCCGTTTCAGGGTTACGCCAACGTGCTTGCAAACGACGCGCTTGAAAATCTCTGAAATTACTGCAAGACGAAATTTCACGATACGCATTTTGACCTGGCAACCAGACTTCTAAATCGTAAGTTTTGCTTGAAGAAAAACCTGTGTCACCCGCACACAAAAGCATTTTGCGGTACGGCAATTTTAATTTTTGCAAAATCATTTCAGCATGATTTGTTAAGTCTTCGTGCGCTTGCACTGAATCTTCGGGTTTTGTGATTTGTACGATTTCGACTTTTTCAAATTGATGCTGGCGAATCATGCCGCGCACATCACGACCATACGCACCCGCTTCACTGCGAAAACATGGACTATGACAAACGAATTTCAATGGCAGATTTTTCGCATCGACAATCACATCACGCACGATGTTTGTGACAGGAACTTCAGCTGTTGGAATTAAATAATAATCAGGATTTTCGCTGGCTTTAAATAAATCCGCTTCAAATTTTGGCAATTGTCCCGTACCACGCAAACTGTCAGCGTTAACTAAATACGGGACGTAGGTTTCTTGATAACCGTTTTCGCCGCTGTGCGTGTCAAGCATGAATTGAATTAACGCACGTTGAAGTCGCGCCAATTTCCCATTCAAAACCACAAAACGCGAACCCGTAATTTTTGCACCCAATTCAAAATCCAATAAGTTACGCGCTGTCCCTAAATCAACGTGATCTTTGACTTCAAAATCAAACGTCGGCAAATCGCCCCAACGACTTATTTCAACGTTATCGTCTTCGCTTTTCCCTTCGGGAACAGAAACATCGAGCAAATTTGGAATGCCTGACATTAGCGTGTCGAGTTCAGTTTGAATTTCGTTTAATTCGGTTTCAGCGGATTTTAATTCGTCGCCTAAATTCGCTACTTGGTCGAGTAAAGGTTGCACATCTTCACCTTTTGCTTTGGCTTGACCAATCGCTTTTGAACTGGAATTACGCGCATTTTGTAATTCTTGTGTTTTGGTTTGAACCGCTTTGCGACGCGCTTCTAATTCGCTGTAATTTTCGGGATTGAACGCAAAATTACGCTTTTTTAATCCCGCGATAACAAAATCTAAATCTGTTCTAAATAAATGAGGGTCTAGCATTGAAAAATTACCTGTTGTTAATAATTGAAAATTAAAATTTGTGTTTTGATAGTGGGGACATTTTCACTATTTTTCAAATTTTGATAGTTTTTAATGAAAATTAGGGGGTTGAAATTATGTAGTCAATAAAATTGGGATTGTAAGCAATTAAATCTTTTAAAAATTGTTTAAATGGCAATCGATAAGTTTTTTCAAGTTGAATAGCGCGTTTTTGTAATGCTTTTCGTGAATAAATAGGCGTGTCTTCGTGAAAAAACAAACCAATAACATTGACCATGCCGTGAACAGGTAAAAATACTAATTTGGCTTTAAATAATCGCCCTAACCATGAGAATAATTGCGTAAATTGCTCATTTGTATTCCATAAATTAACCACTAAAATACCTTCTTTTTTGAGCATTTTTTTACACGCAGCGAAGAATTCTGGATTGCATAATGCTTCTGCTATGCCGTTTGAATCAAAAGCATCGAGCATAATTATTCGATATAACTCGTGTTGTAAATTCGCCCGTTCTTTGACATATCTTGCACCATCATCAATCACCACATTCAATCGTTCTTCTTTTGGTAAATCAAAATAATTATGAGCAATTTCAGCAACGGCTATTCGATATTCGACAACTTCTACACGACAATTAGGAAATTTTTGCAATAAATACTTTGCTAACGAACCGCCGCCTAATCCAATCAGTAACACATCGTCATCGCTAATATCTTCAAATAATAGCCAACTCATCATCGCTTTTGTATAAGCTAAATGTAATTGATCGGGATTTTGAAGCGACATCGCGCTTTGTTGTGCAAACGAACCGAAATACAGTGAACGCACATTATCGACATCTTTGACTTCGATGCTGCCGTCTTTGTCTTCGGTTTGAAAAATAATTTGTTCAGCCATTTTTATTTATAAATGATGTTTTGAAGTACGCTAGCATTGTGTTTCACCAAATCTTTCAAAAATCGCGTGAATTCAATTTGATGTAATTGTTCTAAAACGATAGCGCGGGTTCGTAAATCCTTTAGTCGATATGTTGGTGTTTTTTCATTAAATGCTAATCCAATGATATTTCCACGTCCTGCAACGGGAACAAATAATAATTTCCAGTTAAATAATCTGCCGAGCCACAACGCGATTTTTTGAAATTGTGGTCGACGTACACCACCCCAACAATTGATAACTAAAATGCCGTCTTTTTTGAGCAATGTTTGGCAGCGTTCAAAAAATTCAAAATTACAAATGGCTTCCGCCATGCCCGTCGCGTCGAACGCATCAACCATAATCAAACTGTAAAATTCACGTTCACTATCAAGACGCTTACGAACATATTCCGCACCATCGTCCACGATGACTTTTAAACGGGCATCATCAAACGGTAAATCAAAATGACTGCGAGCAATTTTCACGACACTTTTACGATATTCAACAACCTTAACTTGGCAATCGGGAAATTGATGCAATAAATACTTGGCAAGTGAGCCACCACCTAAACCGATTAACAACGCATCGTCGTTTAAAGTTTCTTTAAACAACATCCACGTTGACATTGTTTTTGCATATTCCAAATATAATTTATGTGGATCACTAAGTAACATCGAACTTTGACGCGGCAATGAACCAAAATGCAATGAACGCACACCATCTGCTTCAACGACTTCTAACGCGCCATCATCGTCGTAATCTTGATGAATCAATAAACCATCGTATTTGTACATGGTATTGTTATTAAACAATCGTTTAAATTTACTATCTTGCGTATGTGGCATATTAACGATTCGCCTTCGATTCAATAATTCCGCCGCCCAAACAAACTTCGCCTTGATAAAAAACAACGGATTGTCCTTCCGTGATAGCCCGTTGCTGTTGAGCAAAAATGACTTCGATTTTTCCATTATGTAGTGGTTTAACCACACAATTCTGATCTTCTTGGCGATAACGCGTTTTCGCTTTGCAATGTAATGTTTCGGTCAGTGGTTTATTGCTACACCAATCAAGTTGATCGGCAATAAGCGAATTGTGCAGCATCAATGGATGATTATGCCCTTGTCCGACGATTAAAATGTTATTCGTTACATCTTTATCTAAAACGTACCACGGTTCATCAGGCGCATCTTTCACGCCGCCAATACCTAAACCTTGTCGTTGACCCAGTGTGTAATACATTAAACCGTGATGTTGTGCGATAAATTGACCTTCTGGCGTTCGCATTTCACCCGCTTGCGTCGGTAAATAGCGTTTTAAAAAATCACTGAATTTACGTTCACCAATAAAACAAATGCCCGTACTGTCTTTCTTTTTCGCATTTGCAAATCCTGCGCGTTCCGCCATCGCACGAATTTCGGGTTTGTGTAGATGCCCGATTGGAAAAAGCGTGCGAGAAAGTGGCTTTTGCCCAAGTGTGTAAAGAAAATAACTTTGTTCTTTATTTGGGTCTAAACCTTTGAGTAATTGGAATTCACCACCTTGTTCTGCAACCCTCGCATAATGTCCTGTAGCAATATAATCAGCTCCTAAATCATCAATTGCATAATGCAAAAATGCTTTAAATTTAACGTGCTTATTACACAAAATATCGGGATTAGGTGTGCGTGCTGCTTTGAATTCGGATAAAAAAACCTCAAATACTTCATCCCAGTATTCAGCCGCAAAATTAGCTGTTTTTAATTCGATGCCGAGCGTGTCACACACTTGTTGTGCGTCGGCTAAATCTTGCATTGCCGTACAAAATTCTGTGCCATCGTCCTCTTCCCAATTTTTCATAAACAAGCCCGTGACATTATGACCTTGTTCAAGTAACAGCAATGCAGTAACAGACGAATCAACGCCTCCAGACATTCCAACAACGATGTTTTTACGCATAATCAAGAAAGGATTTTAAAAGTGAAAGTGGATAATTTTGACCATTTAAATAATCATCAATAGAACTTAAAACGAGTGGGCTACGCAAAGATTTGGTTGCGACTTCTTCACGAGTTAGCCAATGTGTCGCAATAATTCCAGTATCTAAGGCTTGCGTGGATTGGTGATCGTAGCATTCACCGACAAAGCAAAAACGCACAAATGTTTGGCTATTTGGATTTCGTCGCCACAAATGCACGCCAGAAATATATTCAGGAGTAAAATTCCAAGCGGTTTCTTCTAACACTTCACGTTTTATGGCGGTAATCAAATCTTCGTGTTCTTCTAAATGTCCTGCGGGTTGATTGAATTGCAAACCATAAGGCGTGCTTTCTTCAACCAATAAAAAATGTTGCTCGCGTTCAATAATTGCGGCAACAGTAACGTGGGGTTTCCAAACCATAAAATTAAGTGAATTTTGGTGTTAAAAGTGATAATTTTACGCGAATTAGTAGGTTAATGCTGTTAAAAATAGCATTAGTGATTGACGAGGCGCGTGTAATCAAGTTTAATACACCTATGCCCAGGTAGCTCAGTCGGTAGAGCAAAGGATTGAAAATCCTTGTGTCGACGGTTCGATTCCGCCCCTGGGCACCATTATTTTCAACGCTGTGTCATTTTTTCTGAAATTTCTTCTTTTCAAACCAAACATCTGGTGTAGTTCTGGTAACGTGTCGTTTCCATTTTATTGTACACTCATATTGAACGGCTATCATAAGCACGGCATTTCTGAAAATGCCATGTATTGTCTCAAACAACTTTTTGGTACCTGTTTGTCATCATGTTCGCTTGCTACTCCCGTCGGTGCCAGCCCATTTTAAGCCTTAAGCAGCAGTTCAAATTTATCAACGGGAAGAGGTTTGCTTTTAAAATAACCTTGATATTCATCGCAGCCTTTTTCACGCAAAAATTCAAGCTGTTCCATCGTTTCAACGCCTTCTGCAAGTACCTTAAAACCAAGCGTGTGTCCCATTGAAATAATCGTTTCAGCAATTGTCATATCGTCTTCTTTTTCAGGAATATCATCGATAAAACTTTTGTCGATTTTAAGCGTGCTAATTGGAAAATACTTCAAATACGCCAGCGAAGAATAGCCCGTGCCAAAATCATCAATTGAAATACTTACGCCAAGTTGTCTTAAATTATCTAGCATTGTGCGAGTTTTTTCGTGATTTTCCATCAAGCCTGTTTCCGTTAATTCAAGCTCTAAAAATTGTGCGGGAAATTGCGTTTTTGCTAGCACTTTTGTCACCGAATGAACCATGTCACTATGACTGAATTGATGCGGCGATACATTCACCGCGAGCTTTAAAGCAGGAAACCCCGCATCAATCCAATGTTTACCTTGCCGACACGTTTCAAATAACATCCATTCACCAATAGCGATAATAAATCCCGTTTCTTCAGCAAACTTAATAAAATGCCAAGGCGTTGAAAAACCTGGAACGATAGGGAAGCCGCGAATTAAGGCTTCAGCACCAATAATGGTATCGGTTTTAATATCAACTAATGGCTGATAATTCACTAATAATTCATTACGATCTAAAATGCCACGCAAGATAGATTCAAGTTCAATATGTCGCCGCGCAGCAAGCGTTAACTCTTCTGAAAAATACGCAAAACAATTTCGTCCGTTATCTTTCGCTTTATATAAAGCAATATCCGCGTTATCTATAAGTAATTGCGGTGTAATTATTTTATTTTTAGTTTTGTCATGTTGATCAAAAACACTAATCCCAATGCTCACACCAATATGAACTTCTTTGTGTTCCATTTTATTTTCGATGTCTAAATAAAATGGCTCCATCAAACTATTGATAATTTCTTGTGCAATTTCAGCGGCATTGTCAATGTGTGTGATATTTTCCAGTAATACGGTGAATTCATCGCCACCTAAACGGGCTGTCATATCTGAATTGCGTAACCGATTCAATAACCGTTTTGCTACTTGTTGCAATAATTGATCACCCGCCAAATGCCCTAAACTATCATTTACTGGTTTGAAATGATCTAAATCGAGCATAAGCAACGCCATTAATTCACCATCTCGTACACTACGCTCAATTCCGTGTTGCAACCGCTCTGCCAATAAACGGCGATTTGGCAAACCCGTCAATGGATCATAAAACGCTAATTTGTGAATTTCTGCTTCAGCGGTTTTATGTTCAGTAATGTCACTCATCGTACCAATGTAATGACTAAGAACACCGTTTATTTTGACTGATGTGATATTTAACCATTCTGGATAAATTTCACCGTTTTTACGGCGATTCCATAATTCACCACTCCAAAAACCTGTTTTTTGAATACAGCACCACATTGTTCGATAAAAATCTTCATCTTGGCGACCAGATTTAAGAATGCTTGGATTTTGACCAATCACATCTTCAGCATCGTAGAGCGTTATTTCACTAAACGCTTTATTAACGCGCAAAATTTTATTTTCAGCATCGGTAATAATCATGCCTTGCTGCGATTCAAATACGGAAGCAGCAAGTTGTAACGCGGCATTATTTTCTTGTAACTGCTGATGCTGCTGGTAGATTCGTAAAAAAACGTGAACTTTCGCTTTTAAGATATGATCATCAATCGGTTTGGTTAAATAATCGGTTGCTCCTGCACTGTAGCCACGCATCTTGTCAGTATTTTCCTTAAATGCAGCAGTTAAAAAAATCACTGGCACATCCCTTGTTTGTGCATCGGCTCGAAGTTGTTCGCAAACTTCGTAGCCATCCATTTCGGGCATTTGAACATCAAGTAAAATCAGCGCGTAATCAAATTCTAGTGTCATCGACAATGCGTCAAAACCGTTATCGACTTCGTGTAACTCTGCGTTAACGCCTTTTAAAATCGTACGAATGGCAAGGCGATTATTTGGATTGTCATCAACAATCAGGATTTTAGCTTTTTGCATTATTCTTTCTCGTCCGCACACACTAATAAACTAATAATTTCTTCAATGCTGACGACATAATCAACATCAACTGCTTTAATTACAGCATTTGGCATGGTATTAAATTCTGTTTCGGCGGGGTTTAGCACGATGCACAAGCCCCCTAATTTCTTAACAAGTGCCATTCCATCAGCACCATCTGAATTTGCACCGCTTAAAATTACGGCAATTAAATCATTTTCAAACACTTCTGCCGCGCTGGAAAATAATACATCAATACTTGGACGTACTGATTTCACGGGCTTGTCTTCAGAAAGTGCGAAATGATGGTTTTTCTCAATAAGAAGATGATAACTCGGCGGTGCGATATAAATGTGACCTTCAACAATCGGCTCTTTATCATGAACAATACTTACGGGAAGATTTGTCACGCAATCAAGCACTTTATCAAAATTACTTTGGTAGTCTTTTGGTAAATGCGCGACGATAGCAATCGGCAACGAATAATCGTTAGGTAAGTGCGTTAATAATTGCTTTACAAGCGGCATTCCACCTGCTGACAAACCTATAACTAACATTTTATACATGAGAAGTAATGCCCATTGTTTTACGATAAATTTGAAGTGAATAATCGAGTAATTCTAAACGTGGATGATGTTCATTTAAATTTAAGATATTTTCACCGCTGCCAAGTAATAAATAACCGCCACGTTCTAAACTTCGAGTAAATAGACTTACCACATGATTTTGTAACTCTTCACCAAAATATAATAATACGTTACGGCACATTACAAATTGCACCTCTTTGAACACATCATCGTTGACTAAATTGTGCTGCACAAATTCCACATTCTGTTTGTAGTTAGCGCGAATGGCAATTGAATTTTTTTGCTCAATAAAAAAATCAGCAAATTCGCCTGTTCCACCTGATTTTTCATAGTAGTTTTGCCAAGAATTTAAATTTCTTATCGCCCAACTGCCTTTTTTCGCTTCATTTAAAAATTCAGGATTGATGTCGGTGCAAAAAATGTGACTACGTTTTGCTAGTCCTGCCTCATGCAGCAAAATCGATAAGCTGTAAGCCTCTTGTCCAAAACCACAACCTGCTTGCCAAATGTTAATTCGCGGAAAACTTGCCAGTAACGGAATGATATTTTTACGCAAATATGCCCACACAAATGGATCGCGGAAAAACTCTGACGTTGGTACAGAAATACTGTTAATCACCGTTTGCGCGACAGCTTCATCATAGAGCATTATCGGTATAAGTTGTGTTAAATGCTCAAGTTCAAAATACGACATTAAATCAAGTAATCGCCGTTTCAAAGAAGCTCGTGCATAACCCGTAAAATCATAACCATAACGCTCATTCAAAGTGTGCAACAATAAATTTACTTCCACATCTTGAATGTGGTGATTTTTCCATTTGATGAGAGCCGTCATAAAAGCGTGTTCATCATTTCAATTAACGCTGGCACATCAACAGGTTTTGATAAATAACCATTTGCCCCTGCATCTAAACAAAGTGAATCATCGCCTTTCATCGCTTTTGCTGTAATGGCGATAATGGGCAATTTGTCATAACCCGACGCACGCACACGACGTATCAATTCATAACCGTCAATCTCTGGCATCATAATATCAGTGAGTACAATGTCAAACGCTGTATGTTCAATAAGTTCTAAGGCTTTGAGGGCATCAGGGGCAACATCAATTTGAAATCCTTTTGCTTTTAATACTTTGGTTAGCGCGAAAAGATTTCGTGCATCATCGTCAACCAATAGAATTTTTTTACCTGTTAATGATTCTGGTACTGAGGAGCTAATAACAGAAGGCAGATGATTAAGAAAATACAAAACTTCTTCCCGCAAACGTGAATTGAGCGCATTTTTGGTGACAATACTTTCTGTTACACCTTTCAATTCAAACACTTCATTTTCAGTTAATTCTCGTGCTGAATAAACAATCACGGGCAGTGGATTTAGAAATTGTTTTGCTTGTCCAATCCAATCAAAACCGCTCATATCAGGTAATTTCAAATCTAAAATAACCATATCAATGTGTTGTGATTGTAAAAATTTCAATGCTTCGCCGCCTGTTTCAACTGCTGTAATTTTTACTGGCACATCTTTTAACAAATCCGCGACATTTTTTCTGTCTATCGCATTGTCTTCAATTAACAAAATTTGTGAAAATTCTGTACTCACATTTCCATTGACGGCAACGGGTAAAGTAACTGCGTGACTGTGTTGCGTCATGATTTTTAATGATTCAACAATGGTGTCGCGAGTCACAGGTTTTTTCAAAAATCCTAACGCGCCCAATGTTTTTGCCTGCCCCGTATCGGAAGAGCCAGACATAATGAATACGGGCGTTTGAGCAAATGGCAAATTTTCTTTAATCTGCCGTAATAACTCCATGCCACTCATTTTTGGCAATCCTAAATCTAAAAACACGCCCATAATGGGTTGTTTATTTAATTCAATCAAGGCTTTTTCAGCAGAATCTACCGAAATTACACTAAAACCTAACGCGGTAATCATGCGCCCTAAAATAGCCAATAAGCGCAAATCATCTTCAACCAATAAGATATTTTTACCTGCGGCAATATCTTCTTTAGGCGGCATTAAAATAGGTTCGGGTGTTGCAACAACGTGATGATAATCACTTTCTCTTATCGGAATACTTGAAAAGATATTTTTTAAATTAACCATAAATTGACTGCCGACACCGATTTGACTGACAACCGTAATTTCACCATCAAGCAAATTGGCTAAATTACGACTAATCGCAAGCCCCAAACCTGAACCGCCATATTTACGGCTAGTTGAACCATCAAGTTGTTGAAATGCACCAAAAATATGATCGAGTTTTTCAGCAGGAATTCCAATCCCCGAATCCACAACGGTAATTTTCAAATTATCATTGAATTTATTGAAAACAACTTTAACCGTTCCTAAATCAGTAAATTTAATCGCGTTCGTGAGCAGGTTCGTCAAAATTTGTGTTAAACGCTGTTTGTCGGTGTAAATTGATTCTGGAACGTCGTGAGCAATTTCAATTTCAAACTGTAAGTGTTTCTTTTCAGATTGCGGTAAAAAGACACGCCGCAAATAAGTCATCATATCTGTTAGCGGAAAGGTTTCTTTGGATAATTCCAATTTCCCCGCTTCGATTTTCGACAAATCTAAAATATCGTTAATCAACGTCAATAATTGCGTGCCGCTTTCGCTGATAACACTTGCTGATTCAATTTGATCGTCATTCAAATTATGTTCATCATTTTCAGCCAAATTTTTCGATAAAATCAAAATGCTGTTTAGCGGCGTGCGTAATTCATGCGACATATTCGCCAAAAATTCAGATTTGTATTGATTTGAGCGTTTCAATTCTTGCGCTTTGGCTTTAGATTCTGCAATGAATTCTTCTAGCTGTTTGCTTTGTGTTTCAAGTAAATGATTTTTGAGCAACGTTTCTTCTTGTTGAGCGCGTAGTTCTTCTTGGCTTGAACGCAATTCTTCATTTTGTGAGCGCATTTCTTCCGATTGACCGCGTAATTCTTCGGTAAATGCCTGTAATTCAGCGTTACTTTGTTGCAGCAATTCTTGTTGCTCAAGCATTTTTTGTTCAGCAATTTTCTTTTCGGTAATGTCACGCGCCGCTGCGAAAATTCCCGCTACCTCACCTTTGCAGTCGTAATAAAGACTCGCGTTATAAACGACATCAGTAATTTTGCCGCTTGCGTGGCGAATAGCCAGTTCATAATCGCTGACAAATCCATTTGCAAAAACTTCTTTGTAACCAATGCTCGCTGTTTCTGGTTCGGTAAAGTAGTTAATAAAATCACTGCCAACAAGTTGTTCTCGTTTCACCCCCGTGACATTTTCAGTCGCTGTGTTCACATCCATAATTTTGCCATCGATACTAATTGTGACGAGTGGATCTAAACTCGCTTCAATCAAACTTCTTGCATAATGTGAACTTGCGCTAAGTTCAGCGGCTTGTTTGCTGGTTTCAACAAGTAAAATGGCGTTATGTTCAGCGGCTTGTAAATTCGCAAAATGTAATCCTAATGCTTCGGAAACCGCTTTGAGAAATTGATGTTGTTTGGCGGTGAGCGTTGCGGTTGCGGCTAACTCAAAAACCGCCAGCACTTCGTTTTTGTACGGAATGGGATAAATAACTAGCTCTTGTGGTGAAAATTCCGCAAGTCCCGTGCTGATGATTGTTAAACCCGCTGGCACTGGCGATAAAATAATGGCTTGATTGCTTTTCACACATTGCCCAAGCAAGCCGATTCCACTTTCAAACGTTGTTTCAGATTGATTGCTACGCGCTAAACCGTGGGTTGTAACACGCCGATAAATGCCATTTCCAGCAAATAAATAAATCGTCCCGACGGGGATTGATAATAAATTGCACAGCAAATGCAAAACTTTATTTGTGGCTTGCTCAATTGTACTTTCAGCCGAAACGGTGCTGGTTAAAATGGATACATTTTCGCGTAACCAATGTTCATGTTCGACTTGTTGAGTAATAACGTGGAAGGTTTCAGCGGCTTTAGCAATTTCGCCAACTTCATCAGTGCGTTCTAATTCGGGAACGTCGATTTGTTCGCCGTTAGCTAAACGAGTGAGCGCGTCGGTAATGGATGAAAGTGGACGAGAAATTGAGCGTCCACCCCAAATGCTTAAGCCAACGGTTAGAAAAATTAAAACGCTTGCAACGACAAGCAAAACACGTTGCAAATTTTTGTATTCACGCAAAATTTCAGATCGTTCAATTTTTGCAATAATCCCCCAACGTACTTGATTACTGTCTTGTTTTGCAAAAGGAATAAAAGGTTTAACACTTGCTAAAATTTCAATGCCCCGATAATCGGTTGCAACAAGTGTTTCTGTTTTACCCGCTAAGACTGTTTCAGAGGGAAGGGTTTTTATCTGCTGTTTTAAAATGGTACTTTCTTCTTTAAAGCGCGAATCACTGAGCATCCAACCATCTTTGCCAACAATAATGACTTCGCCTGTTTCGCCCATGCCTGTTTTATCCATCACTAAATTATTGATTTGAGCAATCGGTAATTGAATCGCAACGACACCAATTAATTGATGTTTTTCATCATCAAAAACAGGCATGGCTATAAAACCTGCTGGCAACATTTTCTTGGGTTCATATTTGCTAAAGTCTGAAAAATTTAACTGCCCTGAAACGGCATTATCAAGTAACGGAACAACCGCTTGCGCGAGTCCAGAATTTTGCCAAACGCCTGAACGTAAATTGGTCGCAAAATCGGCTTCATGCCTCAAACTAAAAACTACGTTACCTTTAACATCAATTAAATACATATCATCCCAATCGTAAATATCATGGCGACGCATTAAAAATTGTGTAGTTTGATGTTGAATCTTGTCGTAGGTCGTAAGAACAGGCGAGGTGTTAATAACTAAATACTCTGCACCATTTGCGGGATAATTTTGTTGTAATAATGTTTGAACATTGCCACCTAATTTAGAAAACTCATCGCTTAAATTTTGAAGTAAAACAACCGTTGTTGGTGATGTTGAAAGAAGAGACATTTCAGCATAAAGCATCTCAGACCAACGAGTTAAAGCGTTGTGCCGACTTTCTAGCATGATATTGAGCTTTTCAGTTGCCGCAGATTCTAAAGCGTTTTTGGTGAGATACGAGGTCACGCCTAAGGTAATCAGCATAATCACTAAAGTTTGTGACAGCATGATTGATAACAATCGAGTTTTTATTTTCATGTTTTTCAGAGAGAAATTAAAAGGTGTTTGATTTCAAACGGGCGAAGCACAAGCGTAACTGGTGATAAACCTCATCGGTTCTACGCGCTAAAGCGTATGCTAAAATTTTTTCTGTGACTATCCAATTCATCATTTATTTTTACATGAATCTGACATTCGTCTGACAATTTGACGATATACTTTTTTTCATAAATTGGTTTGGTTTAGTGTACTAAGATAACGCACTAAAATTGTTGAATCCATTGATATTTATTATATTTTTCTATATTGCCGAGAAAAAAACCAAATAGAGCTAAAATGTTTTTGTGAACTGCGTCACATTATTAACACTGTTATTTTGGTACAATGTGAGTAGAATTCAATTATTAGTATCAGTATTTAAAAAGGACAACGTATGCCTGTTAAAATTGACAAAATCTCCCCAAAACTAATTGCATCAACACCCAAAGCAGGTGGTTCTGCAATTAATTCCCATCAAGATATTACGCTGTTTTTTGATGAATCTGTTAAATCGGGTACTGGAAGCATAGTTATTAGTAACGGCAAAGATATTCACAAAATTGCCATTACTGATGCACAAGTCAAAATCAGCAACAAAACTATTACAATCAATCCAATCGCTGATTTACTTCCTAATAGTCATTACACCGTTACTGTTTCTGCTACAGCAATTCAAGATGTGGTAGGTAATAAATTTGCAGGAAAATCATTCACCTTTGATACCTTTGATACGATTGCACCTGTATTGAAAACAACTAACCCAACGAATGGCAGTAAATTAGTTTCTGTTAATCGTGATATTAGTTTCACGTTTAACGAAAAAATCAAACTTGGCGACGGCAATATCATTCTGTCAAATGGTTCAGATGTGCTTAAAATTTCTGTCAATGATCCTCAAGTAAGTGTCAGTGGAACTAAACTCAGATTTAATCCAATACACGATTTTGTTTCTGGTAGTTCTTATACCGTTAAATTAGAAACTAATGCAGTGAAGGATTTAGCGGGGAATGTGTTTACAGGGAATGGCGACGGTTTTAAATTTTACACAAAGCCCGAAGTAATTGTAGACAAAACCGCACCACTGTTAACACAAACTACACCCAATGATAATGCGACCTCCGTATTGGTTAATACCGATTTAAAGTTGGTTTTTAACGAAACTATTAGAGCGGGCGCGGGTGACATCGTTATCAGTAACGGCAAAGACATTCGTACTATTTCAATTGCAGATAAATCTCAAGTTACCATCAACGGGAATACTGTCAACATCAATCCTAAAGCGGATTTATTGGCTGGTGGCAATTATAACGTGCAACTTTCCACAGGTGTTATTCTGGATAAAGCAGGAAATACGTTTGCTGGAATTTCAAATGCAACAACTTTTGATTTCACCACAAAAGCGGCTGTTGTGCCTGTTTTAACAACAGGCAAGGCGATTGATGGGTATTTGAGTGGTTCTGATGTTTTTGCAGATGAAAATGGCGACGGTATTCAAAACGAAGGTGAAGCATCTGCCAAAACTGATAAATCTGGTAATTTCACATTAACGAATGCAAAAGGCACGCTGCATATTTCAGGCGGAATTGATTTGTCTACAGGCAAAGCGTTTAAAGGCGCATTAAAAGCCCCCGAAGGTTCGAGTGTTGTTACGCCGTTCACTACTGTGCAACAAGGTTTTATTGATGCAGGTCAAACACCAGCACAAGCTCAAAAATCAGTCGCCACAGCTTTTGGTTTTGATACTAGCAAAGTAGATTTAACCAAATACGATCCAATTTCTGAATTAGTCAACGCTAGTATTACAGGGAAAACAGATCCTGTTGCGGTACAAATGATGGCAAATACCGCCAAAATTGCGAATTTTTTAGTGACTGCTTCTGAAATTTTACAAGGTGCCGCTGGTGTAGATGCGAGTAGTAAAACAAATAATTTATCAATTCAATCCGCTAGCAATGCATTAATAAATGCACTGGTTACAGCTGCTGAAAATAAAGCAAAAACTAGCGACAGTAAAATTGATTTAGCAGATTCGGCATTGTTGAAAACCGTTTTAATTACAAGTTCAGAAAATTCTCACGCAGATAAAAACTTTACGCCTATTGAATCTGCTGATTATCAGTCAAAAATTAGCAAAATGGCTGACACCGTTTCTTTTGTTTTAAAAGATTCCGCAGATAACATTAACAATGCTGTTAATACAGGCGGCAATGCTTTAACACTGCTCACAAATATGGCTAAAGTCACTGCATTTACACAAGGAAACATTGGTTCTTCGCTAAAAACTTTTGCAGAAACCTTTGACCCAAATAGTGCAACAGCGACTAGCACATTAAAAGCACAAGAAATAGCATTGACTGGTACGGTCGCAGACACTAGCGCAGCAAATATAGTCGTCACACCATTTTCTGGTGTGTCCACAAATTTCATACCGCCTGTTGCCCCACCTACTACAGTCACACCGCCTGTAACTGTACCCATTGTCCCACCTACCACAGTCACACCGCCTGTAACAGTACCCATTGTCCCACCTACTACAATCACACCACCTGTGACGGTGCCAGTTACTCCACCTATTACAAACAACACACCGCCACCTATTACTCCGCCCACGACTACGACAGTTACACCTCCTTTTGATAATAGCGGTAGCAGTTCAACCACTACGTCACAAGCACCAGTAGCACCAAAATCTATTCTCACTTACACGCCAAGCACGCTTGTCGAAACGTCAGCAAATGATGGTTCAGTCGCCACAACGGTAACGCTATCGTTAATGACATTAACGGGCGATGCTTTCAAAGGCACAAATGGACAAGCATTAACAGGCGCGGTTGTAACTAACGTACCGACTGGACTTACGGCTACCGTTACAAAAGTAAATAACACGACTGCGACGTTAACCTTAACAGGCAAAGCAGTTGCTCATGGGAATTCAGATGATGTATCTAATTTAACAGTGACACTTGGAAACACCAGTTTCATTGGCGGAAATTCAAATAATGTCATTGGTGCAACAAAACCAAATCTAAGTATTGATTTTAAAGAATCTCCTACGATTGCTTATTCCACTACAACATTTGCCGAAGCGGCTGTAAATGACGGTTCAATTGCAACCACCGCAACATTGACGTTAACGGGCGACACTTTCAA